>Scrappy_p2__coassemble_656_pt1 | contig 36708 bp, 40 predicted proteins | sample Scrappy_p2__metabat2_low_PE_025 | metagenome-assembled genome bin Scrappy_p2
ACCTTTATTCTTTCAGCACTGTCTTACCATTTTATAGAAAAAAAACGTACCTACGGTTATAAGTTCTTAGTTTGTTTTGTGGCTGTATTTGCCTTAAATATGCAAATTAGTAAAAGTAATGGTTGGGAATGGCGTATTGATGAGCAATATTACGATAAGAACCAGCATGTAACCTACATCAATGAAAGAGGTACTGCTATAGATGAGGATCATAAAATTATTAACCCAAATGCTAATATTTGGCTTGTTGGTGATTCACATGCAGATCATTTCTATAAAACACTTAACCAAACTTTTGGCGATCAACTAAACCTATTTGCCTTGCATGGTACTTTATTTAATAACGAGCTTTTGGTATCCGCTAAAAATATAGGTCCAGCCATTAACGATAAAATTAATGAAATTCAAAATTTATATAGCACACTTCATAATCAGCAAGAGCAACAAGTAGTTATTTTATCGCACCGCTGGTCAGCTTATTTTCATTATTATAATAATAAAGATACTACTCACATGTGCTTTAATAATAATAATAAGCCTTGCTATCTTGATGCAGATAAACTGCCGTATGAAGAGGCTGTCTATCAAAATTTAGATAAACTTTTTTCTAAGTTAAACCATGTAAAATTTGTCATTATTGGCAGTCTATATCCTATTAATAAGATTCACTCCTATAAGGAATTTGCTTTATTAAATACTCCACTTTCTAAACTCTATAAGCAGTATTTTGAGCAAAATCGCATGGATACATATCTAAACCAGATGTCTTATCAAGATATCAACCTTGAGGATAATATCAAAATAGATAACAAGTTAGAGCTGCTAGCAAAAGAACATAGTAATGTTTACTACTATGATCTCAAATCCAGGTTATGCCACGAAAATAAATGCCGCACTCGTACTGACGACGGAGCTTTATTAATGTTTGATGATAATCATTTAACTAAACTAGGTTCTGACTATGTTTTAAGAGACTTTATAAAGCTCTTAACAGAAGAAAAAGTGTTGTAAAAATAAAAGGCCTTAGATTTAAGCTTAATCTAAGGCCTTTTTTATAGGGTATTACTAATAAACTACAATCTTGAAACAGATCGTACCTGCTTAATTTCATTAAGCTTGGCAATTACTCTAGTCAAAGCAGGCAAATTAACCAACATCAAGTCAATATCAATAATGGACAGATCTTTTTGACGTTCTGTATGAGAGCGCACACCCAAAACATTGATCTTTTCATTTGCAATGACCGTAGTAACATCTCTAAGCAAGCCAGAGTAATCTGAGGCCACCACCTTAATAGTAACAGTAAAACCATTAGCGGTAGCACTCTCGCCCCATTGGCAAGAAACGACACGCTCAGGATTCTTTTTCATAAGACCCTTAAGCTGTGGACAATTAGCCTTATGAATAGAAACACCACGACCTTGAGTAATAAAACCAATAATTTCATCACCAGGAATTGGCTGACAGCACTTAGCTATATGGGTCATCATTGTGCCAATGCCATTAACCACAATGTGGCCTTTACTGTTAGCGTGACGCTCTTTAAGCTGCTCTTTGGTCTTTTCAGAAATTAAAGAGCGTAACTCGAGCTCTTTAGTAGCTTCCTCTCTTTTGAAAACACGCTCTTCTAAGAAAGAAATAATCTGATTAACCTTAATATCGCCCGCACCAATGCCAGCATAAATGTCATTAACATTCTTAACATTAAAGCGAGCAATCTTCTCTTTTAAGAAAGCAGCTACTTGATCCTTGTTAAGACCAATACCATGGCGACTTACCTCACGCTCTAAGATATCGTCACCAGCTTGGACATTTTTATCGTAGTCGACCTTTCTAAACCAATTAACAACCTTGGCACGAGCACGAGAAGTCTTTAAATAACCATTATCCAAGTTAATCCAGTCACGACTTGGGTTTGGTTCTTTTTGGGTAATAATTTCAACTTGCTCACCAGTCTTTAGCTTATAGGTATAAGGGACAATACGTCCATCAACCTTTGCGCCAATACAACGGTGACCAATCATAGTATGAACTTGGTAAGCAAAATCCAAAGGAGTAGCTCCTGTAGGAAGATCTACCACCTCTCCTCTTGGAGTAAAGACGTAAATACGATCTTCAAAGACTTGCTTACGAAATTCATCTAATAAAGCACCAGACTCAACCATATCGTCACGCCAAGCTAACAGCTTACGTAACCAGTTAATACGTTGCTCAACTCCAGAACCTAATCCACCACCCTCTTTATATTTCCAGTGAGCGGCTACACCAAGTTCTGCCATTTGGTGCATATCCTTGGTTCTGAATTGAATCTCAACCACCTTATGACCATCACCGTAAACTACAGTATGAATAGATTGATAGCCATTAGGTTTTGGGTTGGCAATATAATCATCAAACTCTTTTTCGATATGTTCCCAACGAGCATGGACAATACTCAAGGCTGCATAACAGTCCTCTATCTTGTCAACAATAACTCGTACCGCACGAACATCATAAAGCTCACTAAAAGGCAAATGCTTGCGTTGCATTTTGCGCCAAATACTGTAGATGTGCTTTGGTCGACCATAGACCTCGCTATTCTTGATGCCATTTTGCTCTAATAAGCTAGAAAGCTCAGCAACAAATTTCTCAATATAGCGCTCACGCTCTACTCGCTTTTCGCCCAAATCATGAGCAATCTCTTTGTAATCCTCGTTATGCAAGAAGCGGAAGGCTAAATCCTCAAGCTCCCACTTAAGCTGACCAATACCTAAACGGTTAGCCAGTGGTGCATAAATATTAGCAATTTCACGAGCAATGCTTAACTTAGTCTCTTCATCAGCATGTTTAGCAGCACGAATAACAGCAATTCGCTCTGCAAGCTTAATTACTACCGCTCTAACATCATCTACCATAGAAAGCATCATACGACGCACTCTATCAACTTGAGCCTCAGCTCCTTTATTAGAGTTGTAGTTTTGTAAAAAGCGAATAGCCTCCATATCTTTTACTTTAAGCAAAAGCTTACGGATACCAGGGCCAAAGACTTCTTCTACATTATCAAGATCTAAAGCCTTAGCCTCGAATGGAGGATATAAAAATGCCACCATTAAAGAATCGAGATCCATGTTTAGTGACATTAAAATGGAAATAATCTCAGCTGAAAGATTATTAAGATTCTTAGGATCAATAATATTATTACGTGGCTTGGAATTATTTGCAGTGGCACTCGAGCTATTGTTTGAGTTGGAGCTTACCTTAGCATTATAGGCATTAAGACAATTAACCACATAAAGATGGCATTGTGAGAGCTTTTCCTTTTGCTCAACAGGAAGATTGAGTTTGGCTGCCCATGGCTCAAAATCAAATGAAGCCTCATGGGTATCTCTTAATGCAACCATTACATAACTCCTATACAACAGCTGATACAGCCCAAAAAACTTATTGCTTAATTAGTAGGCTAAACCACACAACGAATCCCAAACTCTCAGGCACAATTAAGGATTTACCAATTGTTTAGCTCATAATACATATCTAAGACTTAGTCCTGTCAGTCTTATAAGAACATAGCATACTACTATTAGCGTTAAGCCAGCTATGAAACTAAATTAGCTAATCACTAATAAGCATATTATGCAAACTTAACCAAAGTGTCACTAAAAACTACTATCAGTCTGCCTAAAATGGGACATTAGCAACTAATTTGCCCATCTATAGACCACTAATTTTGTTTCTAAGCCATAAAAACATAAAAAGCTGTTGCTCTTACCAAAACACAATAATCTGGTAAAAACAACAGCCTAGCAAACTGTAATATTTGTCTCTTATAAGACTTACTTACTTTTTGCTATCATCACGAGTAAATACCAGCATAATCTCAAGGTGAGCAGTTCTTGGGAACATATCAATAGCACCCCAAGACTCTAACTTATAATTAGAGCTAATTAGAGCAGTGGTGTCACGGGACGCAGCTAAAGGATTGCATGAGATCATTACAATCTTTTGAGGCTTGAGTTTACTCATATATCCAACAGAGCGTTTAGCACCCATACGACCAGGATCCATTACCACTACGTCATATTGATCCTTAGCCCAAAGTTGGCTTTCAAAAGCCTCTTCTAAATCAGCTACAAAGAAGCGAGCCTGCTCACTATCAATATTGTTTAGCTGCGCATTCTCATTAGCTCTACGCACCATATCTGAAACAATATCAATACCTACTACCTTGGCACCTGCTTTGGCAATTGGAATGGCAAAGTTACCTAAGCCACTAAACAAGTCCAATACCTTCTTATCCTGACTTGGAGCTACTTCCTTTAAAACTTGCTCAATCATGGCTTTATTCATGGCACCATTAACTTGCACAAATGATGAAGGAGAGCAGGCAATCTTACAATCATGAGACATGACATAGAGCTCACGCTCATTATCTTGGGAAATAACACGCTCACGAACCACTTCAGTATCATCTAACTGTTTAAATGGTTCTAATACTGAAACAACCACGCCCTGCTCTAAACCAAATTTTGCTAAGCGCTCCTCATCCCCTGATGATACGTTCTTAGTCATACGTAATAGTACGCCAACAGCACCATCCGTATCTAAAAGCTCAACGTGGCCAATATTTTTCTTGCCCTCTAAAGTATTTACCAATACTCTTAAAGGCTCTAATAAAGCATTATTACGAGCAGTTAATACTTTGCAATGATCAACAGGAACTAAATCTTGAGCCTTGCCTTCTCTAAAGCCTAAATAAATCTTGCCATGATCGGCTCTTACAGCTAAGCGACATGCTCTGCGGTAGTTAATTTCATCACCACTAATACAAAAACTTGGAGTAGCAATAGCGCTAGCAGCTTGCTTACTTAGCTCTACTAGCTCTTTATTGCGAGCAGTATTTTTAGCATCAGCCTGCTTTTTAGCTAAAACCTGCTTAATGGTGCTATTACGGCCTAATTTTGAAGAGCCCTTAGATGAGCTTACTTTAGTTGATTTAGAGGCAATAGTTCCTTGAGCAACACTTTTAGCTAATAAAGAAGCTACACCCTCAACTTTAGCCTTTAAAGACATATCTTGAGGCAAATGCTCTAAAGGACAGCCACCGCACTGATTTTGCAAAGGACAATCTTGAGCACGACGATCACAAGATGCCTCTAATAGCTTAGAAACATTTCCTGAAAAAGCTTTGTCTTTACTGGCCAATGATCCTGCAATAGCATTATTAGCTACAGGAACAACGCGAGCTTTTTCTCCAGGCATAAGATTGTCAACAAAATAGACCATTCCATCTTTTTTGCAGACACCTCTACCTTGAATATCAAGACTCTCACATTGCAACTCGATAGCTTTTAGAGCTGTTGCTTTCTTTTCTGACTTATAAAAACTTACCATAATGTGCTCAAACAAAATCCTAATAAAATAGAGCCTACATATAAGCTCATAAGATTAAAGTAATTTCCCTTATACAGGCTATTTGCTAAGAAAAATTGAGTCTAAGATTTTAGTTTCTACAATCTAAAATCTCAACAAAATAATTTAATTAAAGCTTCCTAAAAATAATAGCTAACTATCATAGCACCAGGCTAATCGCCCGCACCTAAATCAAATAACCAGCTTTGCAACAATACCCCATCTTGAGACTCTACTTTGTCTTTACCAGACTGGGAGCTCACAGCTACATCATCCTTAAGGTTACGCTTTGCTTTAACCTTGCCCTTATTCTTGCTGCTTTTAGGCCCAGATAGCAAAGTCTTATTTTTTGACTTACCTAATAATAAATCCTCAGCACTTTCAGCCACTAACAAGCCATTTGGCCCCTTAATTTTGCCTTTAGCCAAACTACGCTTTAATACCTTGCTCTCACTGCTTCTTTCACTAGCATCTTTACTCTTAGCCTTGGTGTTAGCCTTATTCTTAGTAGTGCCATTCAGCTCAGTAGACTCAAGCTTTGAATCGCCGCTATTAGAAGCCTGTAGCTCATGATCTGCATTCTTAGTCTTGCTCTTGGATGCACTCTTAGAGCTGCCTTTAGATTCAACCTTAGCTTTTGCCTTTACTTTGGTATTAGCATTGGTAGTGTCGTTAAGCTCAGGAGACTCCAGCTTTGAATCGCCGCTATTAGAAGCCTGTAGCTCCTGATCTGCATTCTTAGCCATGCTCTTGGATACACTCTTAAAGCTGCCTTTAGCTTCAACCTTAGCTTTAGCCTTTACCTTGGTATTAGCATTGGCAGTATCATTAAGCTCAGTAGTTTCAAGCTTTGAATCGCCGCTATTAGAAGCTTGTAGCTCCTGGTCAGCACTCTTAGCTTTGCTATTGGATACACTCTTAGAGCTGCCTTTAGCTTCAACCTTAGCTTTAACCTTTACCTTGGTATTAGCCTTGGCAGTGTCATTAAGCTCTGTAGTTTCAAGCTTTGAATCGCCGCTATTAGAAGCCTCTTGCTCCTGGTCAGCACCATTAGCCTTGCTCTTGGATGCACTCTTAGAGCTTCTCTTAGACTCAACCTTAGCTTTTGCCTTTTCCATGGTATCAGCATTGGCAGTATCGTTAAGCTCAGGAGACTCCTGCGTTGAATCACCGCTATTAGAATCCTGTAGCTCCTGGTCAGCCTTCTTAGCCTTGCTATTGGATACACTCTTAGAGCTGCTCTGAGAGTCACGCTTAACTTTTGCCTTTTCCATGGTATCAGCATTGGCAGTGTCGTTAAGCTCAGTTGACTCCAGCTTTGAATCACCACTATTAGAAGCCTGTAGCTCCTTGTCAGTATTCTTAGCCTTGCTCTTGGATGTACTCTTAGAGCTGCTCTTAGACTCAACCTTAGCTTTAGCCTTTACTTTGGTATTAGCCTTGGTAGTGTCGTTAAGCCCAGTAGACTCCAGCTTTGAATCGCCTCTATTAGAAGCCTGTAGCTCCTTGTCAGAATTTTTAGTCTTGCTCTTGGATGCACTCTTAGAGCTGCCTTTGGATTCAACCTTAGCTTTAGCCTTTACTTTGGTATTTGCATTGGCATTAGCCTTATTAGTATCCTGTAGCTCAGTAGACACTAACTCTGGTTCTGCACCTTTGGTTTCAAGTAAAGCATCATTGCTATCTTGGGCTTGTAGCTCCTTGTCAGCATTTTTAGCCTTGCTCTTGGATGCACTCTTAGAGCTGCTCTGAGAGTCACGCTTAACTTTTGCCTTTTCCATGGTATCAGCATTGGCAGTATCGTTAAGCTCAGAAGCCCCCAGTTCTTGCGTATTAGTTTCTTGTTGAGCAAGCTTTGTGTTTTGCTCAATTGCATCTTGAATTGGCTTCTGCTGATTAGCCTCTTCTTGATTGGCATTAGGAGCGGGCGATGCAGTGCTGCTATTAGTCTTGAGTGACTGGGCCTCACAATGCAAGTTTAGCTCTGGCTCTTGGGCTGAAACAATAAGATCATATGCCTTTGCAACAGCTGCTTTATCCAAATTAAAGTCGGATAAATTAGATTGCACCTCTTGATAAGAGGTTTCCAATTTTGCTGTTGAATCACTGGTAGTAGCTATAGCATTAATCAATAATTCATTGCTATTTTCTACAGTGAAATTATTCTCGGAAACAGCATTAAATTCTGGAATATCCTCATAATCATTACTAGCTTGCTCTGCTTTTACAGCAAATTGAGCAACATATCTTTTATAAGGAGCTTTTACCTCTACTGGCTGAGTTCCGTTTATTGATTGGCTAGCCTCTTGGTTCATAGCATCAGCTATAAAACTATTGTTAGCTTGAGCTCGGCTTTGTAAAGCGTAATTTAAATAAGCCTCTGGAGTATTAACATTAGTTTCTTGTAATGCCCCATTAAACATATTGTCACTGCCAGGTGTAGGTGTAGATACAGTTACATTACTATCCTGAACTTGATTATTGGATAGCGGCTTATCTTCTTGTGACGCTGAGGTTTGGGTGGCATCTTTGGCTTGCACTTGCTCTTGTATTTGAGCTTTTTGCTTAATCTTTAACTCAACATACTCCCGATATAAGCGACGGCTTTTAACTTCACGACCATTCAAGAGCTTATTGATAATGCTAGAAGTTAACAACTTAGCATTACGAGCTGCATCGGGAAGAGCAAAAGATCTCTCAATGATGTCTCTTATTTGAGCTCCATCTAATATAGGGCCAAGAAAATCTTGTAAATAATCACTATATTTTTTTAACAGCTCACCCTGCTCAGGATCAAAGTTATTGTGATACTGAAAAGACTCAAAGCCCATATGAGATACACCATATGAGCGATTAGAAACATTACTCTCTAAACGTCGGCCTCTTACCTTTGACTTGGAAAAGAGCATGCCATCGTCTTCTTCGCTATTGTAAGAACTACTGCCGTTAGTATAGGAAGAGCTAGTATAAGATGATGCCCTTTTATATTGAGAAGTTACATAACTTAAAAGTTTTTCATCATACTTAACAAAGCCTAGACCAAAACAAAAGCGATATTTGTCCTTAAAAGATAATAAAGCCCCTTCGTCATCGCAGTTACTAAGAGAGTAACCTAATGACCTTAATAAAGTCAGCTCAAAATTCCTTAAATGACTTTCAATACCATTTTTATCTCTAATGGCCTCTAATGTTTCTATATAACTACCAAATAGCGCAACATCAGAGTCTTTGTTGTGATAAAGGTGGTGTAACAACTCATTTATGTAGCTGGCACAAAAATAATATGGCATTTTAAAATCAAAGCCATTACCAGCATGCTCGTAGCCAGTTAGAAAATAAAGCTCACTTCTGCTCTTTTTTAAAGAAAGCTTAAGAGGGATAAAGGGTTGGAAAAGCCCCTTAGTAGGAGAGTTAGCCCTTTTTGATCCTTGGGCCATAATAGTTAGAGCGCCATAATTTAAGGACAAGGCCTCGATAATTTGGCTATGTTCTTGGTAATCTCGAACATGGTAGATATAACAAGGCTCATTTTCAATCAAATCAGCCATAAAACACTCCAACTAAAAATTGGCTACCTTACAATTAAACAAAAGCTTGGTGCAAAATGAAATTCAATGTTAGAAACATTAAATTAACACTTATCGCACCAAGCTTTGATTACATACCAAAATCTTATATGGCTATAAGCTATTGCTGCTCAAAATCAGCGTAACCTAAACTCTTTAAAGCACGCTCATCATCAGCCCAACCAGCCTTGACCTTAACAAATAAAGACAAGAAGACCTTGTTTTCAATAAGCTTTTCAATATCGTGGCGAGCTTCAGTGCCAATGAGCTTAATACGACTACCACCTGCGCCAATGACCATTTTCTTTTGGCCATTACGCTCTACTAAAATAGCAGCGCTAATTCTAGTGGTACCGTGCTCATCTTCCTTAAATTCTTCAATCTCAACACTGACAGAATAAGGAAGCTCATCACCCATCTGGCGCATCAACTTTTCACGAATAATCTCAGCTACCATAAAACGAGTAGATCTATCGGTAATGCTATCTTCACTATAACAGTGAGGGCCATTTGGTAGCGCCTCTCTAATCATGTTTTTGAGCACTTCAAGATTACTACCCTTTAAGGCAGACACAGGCACAATATCTTTAAAGTTTAAACTGTCCTTAAGTCGCTCAATTAAAGGTAATAATTTTTCCTTATCATCGAGCTTATCTACCTTGTTAATAACTAACACTACAGGGGCTGAAGCAACTTCCAATTTGGAGCGCACCATTTCATCATCTTCAGTCCAATAGGTAGCATCAATTACCCATAAAATTAATTCAACATCACCTAAAGATGACTCAGCAGCGCGGTTCATTAAGCGATTAATCGCACGCTTTTCCACCTTATGTAAACCAGGAGTGTCTACATAAACAGTTTGATAAATACCATCGGTATCAATACCTAATACACGATTTCTAGTGGTCTGAGGCTTACGCGAGGTAATAGAAATCTTTTGACCAATTAAATGGTTCATTAAAGTCGACTTACCTACATTAGGACGACCGACAATAGCCACAAAGCCAAACTTAGTTTGATCCAAATTATCCTCACTTACTCTTAGGAGTAATTAAAAAAGCTAAACTTAATACCAATCATACAAAAGCTCTTAACTAACATTATTGATTGGTATTATTGGCTAAATAATCTAATACGGAGCTAGCTGCCTTTTGCTCAGCACGACGGCGAGAAGAGCCTTTTCCTTTGAATACCATCTTAATATCTTGGACAGTAACGGATACTTCAAATACCTGATTATTATCACTGCCAACAATATTTTCGATGCGATATACAGGAAGTTCTTTGTGTTGAGACTGTAAAAGCTCTTGCAGCGCTGACTTAGGATCCTTTTGTGAAACATTAGGATTAATAGCTTGGAGGCGCTTATCAAACCACTTTAAAACTAAGTGGCGAACAATTTCAAAGTGTTCATTACTATCAATAAAGATAGCACCAATAATAGACTCAACAGCGTCAGCTAATAAAGAATCACGTCTTGAACCGCCAGATTTAAGTTCACCTGGACCTAAAAGCAAGCAGTCGCCGATTTTAAATTCACGAGCTAACTCAGCTAAAGTAGTTTCTCTTACTAATACAGAGCGCATTCTGGTTAAATCGCCCTCTGGACTGTCAGGGAAAAGAGCAAATAACTCTTTAGCTATGATCATGCCGAGAATAGAATCACCTAAAAACTCCAAGCGCTCATTATGATGAGGACCATAACTTCTGTGAGTTAGGGCTTGCTCTAAAAGAGCAATGTTTTGAAAAGCATAGCCCAGCGTCTGTTCAAGATGCTGTATACGATAAATAAAGTTCATGTCAGTAGTCATCTCTTTGCCTTGCATTGCAAAAAGTGCCCACCCTATAACCACCCAAAATCCTATTGCTGCTAGAAAATAAGAACCCATTAAAATACATAAGCGTAGCAACACTTATGAGGCACTTATATTTGTTAGCGCAATTGTTTTTAGGAGGAGAGTGACTATAGGGTGCCCACTAAATTGTCCTAAGGTTGTAGAGTGGGTTAATAAACCCAAAAACAACACTAAATACTTAAGCCTTGTTCTTGCTTAAATTATAAAATCTCCTTGTAAAAAGGTAATCAACAAATATTGAAAGCCAGATCCTGCAACTCAAATAGTGTGCAGATCTGGCTTAAAAAATTAATCCAAACCACCAATTCTGGAGAAACGAACTCCCGATGGAATCATACTGTCGCTATTTTCATCTAAATCTAAAGATAACCAAATAACTACAGTCTTACCAACCAAGTTTTCTTTTGGAACAAAACCCCAGAAGCGACTATCCTTACTATTATCGCGATTATCGCCCATTACAAAGTAATGATCCTCTGGCACAATCCATGAGCCTCTCATTACACCTTTTTGGCGATAAAAATACTGAGATAAATCAGGGATACGAGGGTTAATTTGAATCTTATGAGTAATGTCGCCTAACTGCTCATCAAAGACTGCATATTCCTCTTGATAAGTACTGCGCTCAACAACAATAGTTCCTGCTGGAGTTAATGGAACAGCTTTAGGACTTTCACAAGGCTGACCGCCCTCTTGCACTCCGACTTGCACCTCGGTTGTAGTTACCTTGCCTACATTACAAGCTTTGCGAATATAGATCTTCTTGTTATCAAAGATAATCTCATCACCAGGTAAACCTACAATACGCTTAATATAGTCAATACTTGGCTCTTCTGGGTACTTAAATACTGCAACATCACCTCTTTGAGGAGATGAAGTTTCGATCCATATGCTATTGGTTAATGGATTACGAATGCCATAAGACCATTTGGAAACTGCAATAAAGTCTCCTGGCAATAGTGTTGGTTCCATTGAACCTGAAGGAATTCTAAATGGCTCAAATACAAAAGCACGGAACAAGAAAACAAAGAAAATTACAGGGAATAAAGAACCAATTGAAGTAATAGCTCCTGAGCCTTCCTTAATACGACGTTGGTCTTTTTTAGGTAAGGTAGGACATGCCAAAAGAGCTTCTTTAAGTGCTTTGATACGTGCAGGTCGTAGTTTCTTATAGTCATAGGCATAAGCAATACCTGTAACTACACAAGCAACCACCAAGATTAAAGATAAAGTGTTCATAACTTCTGTTTTGTTTTAGATGATTACAAGCTTTGATTATTTTGGCTCTACTAACCAAAATAATTATGAACAAGCTAAATTAGGCTAACCATAGTGACTATTTTCTATGAAACTTTAATTAGCTCTAAGTAAAACTTCATTTATTTTGAAGGCCTAGCAAGTTAATGCTAGACCTTTAAATTATAAAAATAGACAGGTTGTTATTCCTTACCTACCTTTAAGATAGCTAAGAATGCCTCTTGCGGTACTTCTACACGGCCTAATTGCTTCATACGCTTCTTACCAGCCTTTTGCTTTTCAAGAAGCTTACGCTTACGAGTAATATCACCGCCATAACACTTAGCTAACACGTCTTTACGCATTGCCTTTACGGTGCATCGTGCAATAATCTGACCGCCAATTGCAGCTTGAATAGCAATATCGAACATTTGACGAGGAATAAGTTCCTTCATCTTTTCAACTAATGCACGACCACGTGATTGAGCAATAGAGCGGTGAACAATAATAGCTAAAGCATCAACTCGATCTTGAGCAATTAAGATATCAACACGTACTAAATCACCACGCTCAAAGCGCTTGAAGCTGTAATCTAAAGATGCATAGCCACGAGATACTGACTTGAGACGGTCAAAGAAATCAAGTACTACCTCACTCATTGGTAATTCATAAGTAAGAGCTACTTGATCATGGTGGTAAACCATGCCTGTTTGTACGCCACGCTTTTCTTGACATAAAGTCATAACAGCGCCTACATACTCAGAAGGCATAAGCATACGACACTCTGCAATTGGCTCACGAATTTCAGCAATATTACTTACAGGTGGAAGTGCTGCTGGACTATCAATGTGAATAATCTCGCCAGAGGTTAATAAAATCTCATAAATTACAGTAGGAGCTGTAGTAATAAGATTTAAGTTGTACTCACGCTCTAAACGCTCTTGAATAATTTCCATATGGAGCATACCCAAGAAGCCGCATCTAAAACCAAAGCCTAATGCAGTTGAGTTTTCTGGCTCGAAGAATAAAGAAGCATCGTTTAAAGATAGCTTATCTAAGGCATCACGGAAGGCATTGTAGTCGTCAGTATCTACAGGGAACATACCTGCATAAACTTGTGGCTTGGCCTTATGGAAACCCGGCAAGGCCTCCTCAGCCTCACGACGAGCGTGGGTAATGGTATCACCTACTGGAGCACCATGAATGGTCTTAATACCACAGACCACCCAACCTACTTCACCACAGTTTAAGACAGGAACATCAACACGCTTTGGAGTAGAAATACCTAAACGCTCAACTTCCCAGGCCTGACCTGTGCTCATTACCTTGATCTTATCGCCCTTACGTAAGGTACCATTCTTTACACGAACTAAAGATACTACGCCAAGATAATCGTCAAAATATGAGTCAATAATTAAAGCTTGTAGCGGAGCCTCAGGATCGCCATTTGGGGCTGGAATGGAGTGTACTAAACGCTCTAATACATCCTCAACGCCAATACCAGTCTTTGCAGAGCAACGACAAGCGTCATGAGCCTCAAGGCCCACAATATCCTCAATTTCAAAAATTACTTTCTCAGGATCAGCAGCTGGCAGATCAATCTTATTTAAAACTGGGATAACCTCTAAATTAAGCTCAATAGCCTGATAGCAATTTGCTAAAGTCTGAGCCTCTACACCTTGACCAGCATCAACTACTAATAAAGCACCTTCACAGGCAAATAATGAGCGTGATACCTCATAAGAGAAGTCAACGTGACCAGGGGTATCAATAAAGTTTAGCTCGTAGGTATTACCATCTTGAGCCTTATACTTTAAGGTTACAGCCTGTGCTTTAATAGTAATGCCTCTCTCACGCTCAATATCCATAGAATCGAGCACTTGAGCCTGCATTTCACGATCTGTCAAACCACCACAAACCTGAATAAAACGGTCAGATAAGGTTGACTTGCCATGATCAATATGGGCAATGATCGAGAAGTTACGTACTAAATTTTGGTCAAAAGTATTAGCCATAATATTTTTTTAAATTATCCCAAATGAAAAGGGCTTTTGGCCAAGCCCAAGCTGACTGCCTCTGCGGCACTCAAAAGTGATTAACACTACAAATCAATCTGCTTTACCTAAAAAATAGATTTTAAATATTAGTAGGCAAAGTAATAAATATGAGCTCTGAACTATGTAAATAACTAGCAGACTCAAATTTAGAAAAGAAACTTTTAAAATAACTTAACGGTATATTTTAACCTAAATTAGCAAAACTGCGCCATAAATCGGGATTTATTAACAATAAAGGCCCCTTTAAGGAGCCCTTTAAATCATTATTTACAAATACTAAAGTCTTACCATCTTATGAGCAGGACGAGAAGAGCCAATTGTTGAGTCACATTCAAAAAACTTCATAAAATGATTTTCAGGATATACAGCAAATGTTTTTAAATTATTATAACCAACCATGCCTAATAAATAATCAGCAGGCAATCTAGCTGGATAACCTAATTGCACTAGTTTTTTACATGCCTCTTTAGTAATTACATACAATGCAGCGTATATAACAAATCTACGACGATTAAAAATTGCATCTAGGGTGTCATTTCTCATACCTATACGCTGAAAGTAAAATCCTTTGTCATTGTCAAAATAGTACTTACGAGCAAAAGGCATACACTTTATTCCAAAATCTGAAGAGAAGTTAATTACCTCCCACGGCTCTTGGATTGCACTTAAAGAGTTAACTGCTTGGAACACATCAGCATTTGGCTTTAAATCATCCTCCATAATTACAGCGTAGTCGAGATTGTGATCGATAATATGCTGATAAAGACGAAGATGTGAAAGGGCACATCCTTTTTCAGATAGAGATAACTCATCCTCAATAAGCACTTTACGATTACCCTTCATGGTAAGGATAGTTTGACTTTCATTAGAGCAAAGCTTTTGCTCCTCTTCAGTCATTTCCTTGCCATAAGTTGCATCAAAAAACTCAAAGTCGACATTATTAGCTGTTAAAATCGAACCAATGTTTTTACGCCTTTCTTCTTGATCTTTTAGGCTAATGACAAAGTACTTAGAAGACATAAGACAACCCCTCACAAAAAAATACTTCTATTGTTTCTTATAGTCCTTAACATAGCCTAATTCAGACAGACTACAAAAATAAAAGTTTAATAAATTAAGAAATTCACAAAGTGGGCTAATATTTTTAGCTAATTAAAAGAGTAATACATAGTTGAATTACAAAAAGCACAATTAAGGCTATAAAAAACTGTTTTCTTAACTTACGTCTAGCTTTAACTTCTTTCTTTAAAGCTAAGTTTACTTGGTTAATGCAATAGCTTGCATTGATCCATTGGTCAAACTTTAAGCGATTAAAATCGCCCGCAAACTCAGTAACTTTTAACGCAGATTCTTGCCATTTCTTAATGCATTCAAAGTTATAGTTATTACAAATATAATGCACATTATTGAGACTACAATTTACATGATTTTGCCATGGCTTAAACGCAGTGAAATGAACAATAGCAGGATCTGCCATTGAGGCTAAAATATCACTCTCAAGTATACTATTTTTAATTTCACTAAACTCTTTACCTGGAGCTCTGGTAAGTAGCTTATTTTTAACAAAACTATATTCGTATGCATATAAAGCTCCTGTTTGAAAGTTCCATTTAAACTCAATAATTAAAGGGTCAGGTATTGCAATGTTCAAAGCATCTTGATCTGGAAAAGGCAAGTCACATTTAATAAGTTCAATACATTTTAACCCAATCTGATACTGCCTCCACTTGTCTAAATTAATCAGTAACATGCCAGAATTAAAGTATTTACTGAACTTGATGTGAAAACCTTGTTTTTTATCATTAGTACGATAGATAGTAGATAAACTTTCGCTATCTTCATTGGAAGCAATAGCATCAAGTACCACTGCTGCAACATGGTTTGATAAATCGGTATTATCAAATAAAGCTCTAATATCCTTAAGCACTAAGGTGTCAACATCTAGATATAAAACTTCCTTAATACTAGGATCCAATACCTCAGATAAAAGCAATCTATAGTAGATTGATTTGGAGGCATGTATCCCCCAACCGTTGAAAGATGTAAATTGATCAACATCTATATTATGAATTACCATCTGATTATCGATAATTACTTTATTACGTTCCTGAAAGGAGTTAGCTTTCAGCTGTAAATCAGCAATATCTACACTTTTATCTGTCAAGATATGAAAGATAATAGAGTCATCAGAAGCAATATCTCGATACTGTGTTGAGATACTATCAATAATAGACTGACAAACTACAAAAGTATAAGGAAGGTAGTTTTCGTCAGTAGCAAATGCAATATTGTACTTTGGCATTAGATATCCTAATTTTTCCTAATGATTTAGCAAAATAACATTGCATAAATCCTTGTTTAAGACATTGTGAAAGCAGTGAGTTTTTATGATTTAATCTCTAATTTTTGTTAAAACGTAATCGGCTAAAGCAACTGGCACTTCACCAACTACAGAGTACTCATAGTTGATACTATTCTTTCTTACAACGGACAATGAGCCATTAGTAAGAACAGGATAGAAAATGGAGCTTCGCTTATTTCGATACACTCTAAATGAAGTGATACCATCTGAGTATTCTTGATAAATACACTCTGGGCCACCTTCGCTATATTTTCCATGGGCAACCAAAGTATAAACGCTTGGAATATTTAACTCTGGCCAAATAAGCTCTTGTATACTATCAGCCCCTGCAATACTATGATCCTTATCTTGCTCAGTTATACTTTTCATAATACTGCTATCATGCCCGTTTCTATTTAGGCTAGCGCCAGCACCTTGAGCATCGTTCACAACTATTTCACCAAGCGAAGCTTGAGCAGACTCCAAATTGTTTGATGGAAAATTTTTAGAGTTTGCCAGATCATTATTAAGAGTGACCTTATCTGAAATTAACTTTGATGTTTCATTAACCTCTGATGATTTAACCTGTTTACTACTAAATCTTTCATTTTGATTGCTACTTAAATGCTTTTTGTTATTAGCAAATGCATTATCAAAAACATGGTCTTTGATAGGAAAATCAACGCCACCAATAATGCGACTTTCCATAGTAGTAAGTCGTGAGGCTACGGCACCTTTATTGTCAATCAAGGTTAACTCAACAGGAAAATCAGACTCGTCCTCTTTTGCCAAAATAAAGGAAAATCTTAGTCCCTCTTGAGGTATCAGGCGAATTAAGCTTACTCTTTTGCCCATAACTCTTGTTCTACCAGTAAGAACACAAGAGTAGTTTTTTAGCTCTTTTTGTGAACCAAATAAATTGTCCCAAATTAAGGTAGGATGCCAAGTTAATGGCAGTGTATTAAAGGCAGAGTTTGAATAGTCAAAACCTTTGCCATTGCGTAATGCATACCCCCTAACATCACCATTAAGACTTTGCCACAGAACATAATGATTTCCATTAGAAGCAGAGCTTTGTAAAGTTATAAAAGGAGAAAGGTTGCCATCTCCAGTCATAACAATTACTGACTGGGCGGTAGTACCCATAACTCTATCTCTAATCTCTTTAAAAGAGGTCATGCATAGACTTGCTGCATCTTGTCCATTAGCATCTAAAGAATTATCAACATTAGCAAAACTTTGCGCACTAGTAAGTAATGTTAAAGATAAAAGAAAAAATTTTAGTACTCTAAACATAGAACTAATATCCTTACAGCAGTTACGCCTTTAATCTCATTATCAAATTTTAGCAATTTCTAGGCTAATTGCTAACAAAAAAGCCACTTAGTATCAATAAGACGCTAAGTGGCTTTTCTTTTGAGGTTTAATCGACTACTGGTTAGATGCAGTATCCATTACATAACCTTTTAAATAAATATTAATTTTTTCAATTTCTTCTTGGCGCTTTTGCTTTAGATCAGCATGATAGCCTTGATTAACTCCATTTTCTGAGTTTTGTAGGCTATCTACATTCAAAACAATGTCACTATCATTGTTTTGATAGCTGGCTAAGTTTAAACCTACTACAGGTCCAACATTGTTAGAAGCAGTAGTAGCAATATTATCCATACTCTGCTCAGAGGCATTGTAAGTTTGCAAGCCAATTACAGCTACAGTTGCTACTGAGGCAGCAATAGCAATTTGTGAAGCAAAAATACCAATCTTCTTAAAGTTAATAGCTTTAGCTTTCTTATTCTTAGCAATAGCAGCTAAATTATCCTTGGTATTAACAGAAGCCTGATCAAAGAGCACTTCATTGTGAGTAGCTTGACTATTGAATGAAGTTTTAAGCATTGAAGGCAGATCATCATTGTCCTCATATGGAGGAACCCATGATGTAATAGGATCTTCCTTGGCAATCTGAGCCATGACCTTATCAGAAAAGTTAAGATCAACTTGTTTAGGAAGCTCATTACGTAAAGCGCTTCTGATCAATGCCCAATTTTTCAAGTGTGACTTAACCTCATTTGAGGCAAGTACTGAGCTATCCTCGGAAAATTGCTGATGGCACTGTCCATCAAAAAGCTCCGAGGCTCTTATAAGATGCTCGTTATTTTTTGATGACACGTTTTGCATATACTGCTCCAAACTAATTTCCTTGTGAAAACTGAGCTAATCTATCTTCAATAAATTGCCGTGCACGAAAAATTCGTGATCTTACAGTTCCGATAGGTGTGTCCATAATTGAAGCGATATCCTCATAAGACATCTCTTCAACTTCGCGGAGTACAATAGCTCGTTTTAAATCCTCTGGAAGGTCTTCCATGGCCTGACTAACAATCTTATGTAGTTCATCTGATTCAAGTAAGGCATCTGGCGAATCGTTTGAGATTAATAAACCTTTTACGTCTTGCTGACTATCAAATTCAGGATCATCAACATCAACTGAATAGCGATGTTTTTGATTTTGCTCTAAATAAGACTTGGCAGTATTACTTACAATACGATAAAGCCATGTATAAAAAGAGCTTTCACCCCTAAAATTAGCAAGCGCACGATACGCCCTAATAAAGGATTCTTGTGCTATATCATTGGCATCAACATAATTATTTACATACTTATATGCTATATCGCATACCTTATGTTGATAACGTAACACCAAGATGTTGTAGGCCTCTTTGTCACCTTGCTGCACTCTTTCGACGATAGCTTGATCGCTAGCAGCTGTAGTGTTCTCTAGAGCTGTTTTTCTCGTCCTTTGCATTCAATGTATCCATCCAACATCTATTTCACTTATTTAGACAGGTTTAAAAAAATTAAGTTCCCAAACTGGTTTCAATATTTCATATATTTGCAACATCACATGACCTGCTGCGCAAAGCAACGATATTAAAACCTAAGTTTCTGACCAGACATAAACACAATAATTTAGTTTTGTTTGCTTATACCTAATTAGAGTGCTCATTATAGACTAAAACAATGACCTATTCTGATTTTGAATAATTTTTAGTCGCTTATTAAAAATATAGTGATTTATAAATAGCTCTTAATTAATGCCTCCAAACGGTGCAAGTTTCTATTAATTTGCCCCTGTTTTTTTGTGGATCTAAAATTAATTCATCATGTCTTTTGTTTTGTACAGGCTTAATTAATTTAGCCAGCTTAGCAATAACAGCTCTTGCTCTCTTGTATTAACAATTAAGTATAAATCTATGCTGTTTTACTGAGTTTTTTTAACTCCATTTAAAAGGGTCGCTCATGAACTACACAACAGACTGTCTCATTATCGGAAGTGGCGCAGCAGGACTTACCTTAGCCTTAGGTATAGCAAAAAAGGCAAAAGTTATTGTTCTTTCCAAAGCAGATGTTTGCGCAGGCTCAACTAACTACGCTCAAGGTGGCATTGCTGGTGTATACAATATCAAAGATGACCAAGACTCTATTGATAATCATGTTAAAGATACATGTATTGCTGGCTCATTTATCTGTGATGAAAAAGTAGTTCGTTATGTAGCAGAGCATGCCCAAGAGTCTATTCAATGGTTAATCGATGCTGGTGTTCCTTTTGATCAAAAAGAAGAACCAGCTAAAAAAGATCAATCTCCTTACCACCTACACCGTGAAGGTGGCCACTCCAATCGCCGTATTTTCCACGCTGAAGACCACACTGGTCGCTCTATCCAAGAAACCTTAGTTGCTCGTGCTAAAGAAAATCCAAATATTACTATCTTAGAAGATCGCTATGCTATTGATTTGATTACCACCAAGAAATTAAATCTTCCTGGTAATCGTGTTTTGGGCGCATATGTATTAAATGAAAAGAGCGATCATGTAGAAACTATTAAAGCTCGTTATGTTGCTCTATGTTCTGGCGGTGCATCTAAGGTATATCAATATACCTGTAATCCTGAGGTAAGCTCTGGCGATGGTATTGCTATGGCGTGGCGTGCAGGTTGTCGCGTAGCCAATATGGAATTTAACCAATTCCACCCTACCACACTTTACAATGCAGCCGATCGTAACTTCTTATTAACCGAAGCTCTAAGAGGCGAAGGTGCAACTTTAGAGCGCAAGGATGGCACTCGCTTTATGCCTGAATACGATGAGCGCTGTGAATTAGCCCCTCGTGATATTGTTGCTCGTGCTATTGATCATGAAATGAAGAAGACTGGTGCTGATTGTATGTACCTCAACATCAGTCATAAGCCTGCTGACTTTGTTAAAAAGCACTTCCCAACTATTTATGAAAGATGCTTAAAGGTTGGTATCGATATTACTAAGCAACCAATTCCTATTGTTCCAGCCGCTCACTTCTCTTGTGGCGGTGTAATGGTTGACAACAAGGGCCGCACCGATATTCAAGGCTTATACGCTATTGGTGAAGTGGCTTATACAGGCCTACATGGAGCCAACCGCTTAGCCTCCAACTCTCTACTTGAGTGCGTTGTTTATGGTCAGGCAGCTGCCAAAAACATGTTGAAGCATTTAGATGACGATGAGTGGGGTGATGATGGCATAGAGATCCCAGCTTGGGATGAGAGTCGTGTAAGTGACTCAGATGAGGAGGTTATTATTACTCACAACTGGCACGAACTACGTCTTATGATGTGGGATTACGTTGGTATTGTACGTACTAACAAGCGTCTTGAAAGAGCTATGCACCGCATCAACCTGCTTAAGAATGAGGTTACCGAGTACTACTCTAACTTTAAGGTTTCAAAAAACCTATTAGAGCTACGTAACTTACTTCAGGTAGCTGAAATCATTGTACGCTCTGCTCAAGAGCGCAAAGAATCAAGAGGCCTTCACTACTCTTTAGATTATCCAAATCAACTTGAGCACTCAGGTCCAACTATTTTATCTAAAGACTGCATTGATAAGTAGTCTTTGAGTTTTTATTCTTTGTATATTTTGGGCATCCTTTGTGATGCCCTTTTTATTTAAAAAAACTGGGTATTTTACTAAAATGTTTCTATGTGATAATTAAGATAGATTCTTTTTGATAAAAGGAGCTTACTATTAAAGGCATACTCTTAGCTGGCGGAAGAGGAACTCGTTTATACCCTCTTACTAAGACTATATCTAAACAGCTTTTGCCAGTTTACGATAAACCAATGATTTTTTACCCTTTATCAACACTAATGTTGTTTGATATTAGGGAGATTCTTATTATTTCTACTCCTGAAGATCTGCCTAATATTGAACGCTTATTAGGCAATGGTTCTACCTTAGGACTATCTATAAGTTATGCTATACAAGAAGAACCTAGAGGAATAGCAGAAGCTTTTATCATTGGTGCATCCTTTATAGGAGAAGATAACGTATGCCTAATCCTAGGAGACAATATCTTTTATTTGGGCGAACATATAAATAAATATGTGGATGCCATACATAAGCACGAACACTCCCAAGCTACAATTTTTGCCTATCATGTATCAAATCCTAATAGATTTGGCGTTATAGAGTTTGATAATAACTTTAACGTCAAAAACATTGAGGAAAAACCAATAAATCCTAAATCCAATTTCGTTTCTGTAGGCTTGTACTTTTACCCAAGTGACGTTATTGCCAAGGCTAATAAACTAAGTCCATCGAAGCGCAATGAACTTGAGATCACAGACCTAAACAATATGTATCTTAAAGAAGGTAGGCTGCAAGCATTGCCTTTACTAAGAGGAAACGCATGGTTAGATGCAGGAACGCCAGATTCTCTTATGGACTCTAGTAACTTTGTCCAAATCATTGAAAAAAGACAAGGCTTAAAAATAGCTTGCTTAGAAGAAATAGCCTATAAAAAAGGCTATATAAATGCAGATCAGCTAGAAGGTATTATTAACAATCTAACTGACGGAAACTATAAAGACTACCTAATTAAAGTGTTGGCTGACGAATATGAATTTTATTAAAACTGATATTTCTGGTCTCATTATCGTCGAGCCCAAAATTTTCTCTGATTGTAGAGGACATTTTTTTGAGTCCTACAATCAAAAGGAATTTAGTGCACATGGTATTGATATAAATAACTCTCAGGATAATCAATCCCTCTCATATCAAAATGTTTTGCGAGGAATGCATTGTCAACTTAATGGTCATGAACAAGCTAAATTAGTTAGAACCATTCATGGGTCTATACAAGACATAGTTGTTGATATTAGAGTAAACTCACCAACATTTGGAAATTGTTTCAGCATTGAGTTGAATTCTGATAATTGTTTAAGCCTATATATTCCAAAGGGCTTCTTACATGGTTTCTTAACTTTAAGTACAACAGCTATAGTTTCTTATAAGTGTGATTCTTTTTACTGCCCTAGCTCGGAGTTTACAGTTCAATTTGATGATCCTGACTTAAATCTTCCTTGGCTAAGAAATGATGTTATTCAATCTGACAAAGATAAAGCAGGCAAAAGCTTTAAAGAATTATGCAAAGTGATTGGGCAAACAACTAAATAATAACGACGTGCTTTGTGAAGCATTTTGGGAGGAGTGAAATGGCTATATCAGTTTTAGTTACTGGTGGTGCAGGATTTATAGGGTCAAACTTTGTACCTTACTTTTGTAGAAAGTACCCAAATTATCACCTAATAGTGCTCGATAAGCTAACCTATGCAGGCAATCTAGACAATTTGCATGAGTGCCAAGGTCTAATTAACTATACCTTTATCCAAGGTGATATCTGCGATCCTGTTTTAATGGGCAATCTATTTCACTCTTTTGATATTAGAGGTGTGATTCACTTTGCCGCAGAAAGCCATGTAGACAACTCAATAAATGATCCAAGATCATTTATTGATACTAACATTGTAGGAACATTCAATCTTTTACAAGCAGCATATAACTATTGGATGGAAGCCCCACATAAAATTAGACCAGGTTTTGAAAATTGCCGCTTTCATCATATTTCAACAGATGAAGTATATGGCTCTTTGGGTAAGGAAGGAGTGTTTACAGAGCTTTCTAAATACGCTCCAAACTCGCCCTACTCTGCAAGTAAAGCCAGCTCAGATCTAATGGTTAGATCATATTTTAAAACTTACGGTTTGAACGTAACTACTTCTAACTGCTCAAACAACTTTGGCCCAAAACAACATGTTGAAAAGCTGATCCCCAAAACTATTCATAATTGTTTAAACCTAAAAGAAATTCCAATTTACGGTTCAGGCAATAACATTCGTGATTGGATTTATGTATTAGATCACTGCGAAGCTATAGACCTAATATTCCATAAAGGACAAGCAGGAGAGGTTTACAATGTGGGCAGCAATAATGAACTTGATAACTTATCTGTAGTTCAAAGTATCTGCCAATATATGGATTATTTATGTCCAAGATCAGATGGCGACAAATATGAATCGCTAATAACTCATGTGGCCGATAGAGCAGGGCATGATTTTAGATATGCAATTGATTCGTCTAAAATTAAAAACGAACTTGGCTGGGAGCCAAAATATACTTTCGAAAAAGCTCTGAAATCGACAGTTTTTTGGTATATAAAAAACTAAATAAAAAAACACGGCAGGGAAACCTAGCCGTGTTTTTTAATATTCATGTAAGCCATTTGCTTACTTATCACAAGGAGTCGGGATTAGCCCTGACGTTGCTTGTGCTTTGGATTATCGCAGATGATGCGAACTACACCGTGGCGACGAACCACTTTGCAGTTACGGCAAATCTTCTTAACAGAAGCACCTACTTTCATGATATCAACTCCGTTTTGTGGACAGCTAAGCATTTAAATAAATGCTCAGCAAGATTCTTTAACGTCCGTAATTCCTGAGGTTTGCCTTACGCATAAGGTCGCCATATTGCTGGTTCATACGATGGCTCTGTAACTGAGCTACGAAGTCCATGATTACTACAACAATAATCAGTAATGATGTACCGCCGAAATAGAACTGAACGTTAAACCAGTTCATTAGGAGCTGAGGTACAAGACATACTAAAACCATGTAAATCGAACCTGAAAGAGTCAAACGAGTCATTACTTTATCAATGAATCGTGCAGTTTGCTCACCAGGACGAATACCAGGAATAAATGCACCACTCTTCTTTAAGTTCTCAGCAACTTCACGTGGATTAAACACTAAAGCTGTGTAGAAGAAAGTAAAGAATACAATTGCTGCTGCATAGAGGAGCTCATAAAGAGGCTGACCTGGCTGCAAGAATAAAGAAACTTCTTGCAATACGTTAGCAACAGCATTCTCACCTTGACCAAACCATGAAACGATGGTGCCAGGGAATAAAATGATCGAAGAAGCGAAAATCGCTGGGATCACACCTGACATATTGATCTTTAAAGGTAAGTTGCTACGTGGTTGTGAAATAATACGGTTGCCCATCTGGCGCTTGGCATAGTCGATTGAAATTCGACGCTGTCCACGCTCGACGAACACTACGAAGAAGGTAACTACGACCACTACCACGCCGATGATCAGCAGTGCGATGGTGGATAAATCACCTTGACGTGCCTGTTCAATAGTTGAAGCAAGTGCAGAAGGAAGTCCTGCCACAATACCTGCAAAAATGATCAGAGAAATACCGTTGCCGATACCACGCTCAGTAATTTGTTCACCAAGCCACATCAAGAACATAGTGCCAGTCACCAAGGATACGGTAGTTACGAAGTAAAAACCAAATCCTGGATTATCAACCAAACCAGGCATCATATTCGGGATGCCTGTAGCAATACCTACTGCTTGTAGAGTTGCCAAAAATAAGGTTGAAACACGTGTGTACTGAGTGATCTTGCGTCTACCTGACTCACCTTCTTTACGAAGTTCAGCTAAGGTAGGGTTAATCACTGCCAATAATTGGATGATAATCGACGCAGAGATATAAGGCATGATACCTAATGCTAAAACAGATGCACGCTCTAAAGCGCCTCCGCTAAACATATTGAACATGCCAATGATGGTTCCGCTCTGATCATCAAAAAGTCGCTGCAAGACGTCAGCATTGACTCCAGGCACTGGAATGTAGGAACCAAGTCTAAACATAATAAGACCGATTACTACAAAGAGCAGGCGAGAGCGTAACTCAGAGTTTCCGCCTTTAGCTGCCTGTGCTTGTGCTTCGCGACCCTTTTCTAGGAGCGATTTTCTAGCCATGCAAATCTCCAAAGAGCGCACCTAGTGCGCTCCGCGATTACTTGTTCTTGGCAGCAGCCTTTTCAGCCTTGTCTTTCTTAGCTGGCTTAACGATGCCAGTAGCAGCTAACTTGTCCTGAAGCATCTTGTTCTTGCTTGCGCTACGAACAGCTGACTTCTCACGACGAGCAGCAGCAGCTAAGGTGTAAGATGCAACCTCTACGGAACCACCAGCAGCCTCAATAGCAGCCTTGGCGCCACGGGTTACGCCTAAACCCTTAACCTCAACCTTACGAGTGAAGTTAGGTACCTTAGAAAGAACGATCTTAACGTACTTGATCTTCTTGTTGATCAAACGTGCCTTTAAAAGGCTTGCCATGTCAACTACGTCACCCTCAATGCGGTTTAAGTCATTGAGTAAAACCTCAGCGGTGAGGTCAGACTTTGGTGAGTAGAAGCCAAACTTTGGCAAACGGATCTTTAAAGGCATCTGACCGCCTTCAAAGCCTGGGCGAACGTTAGGGCTCTTACGAGCACCAGAACCCTTGATACCGCGACCACAGGTCTTGCCGAGGCCTGAACCGATACCACGGCCTACACGAACGTGCTTACGGTGGGAGCCTTCTGCTGGCTTAAGAGTATTAAGACGCATATTGATATTACTCCTCAACCTTAATCATGTAGCTAACCTTGTTAATCATACCGCGAACAGAAGGGGTATCCTCTAACTCAACGGTGTGACGAATACGACGTAAACCAAGGCCACGAATAGTAGCAACGTGATCTGGCTTACGGCCGATGATGCTACGTACTTGGGTAACTTTGATGGTTTTCTTCTCGGCCATTTTTTACTCCAAGATTTCCTTAACAGAAAGACCACGCTTTGCAGCGATCTGCTCAGGAGTACGCTGAGAAGCTAAGGCAGCAACAGTAGCACGAACTACGTTGATTGGGTTGGTAGAACCATAGGTCTTAGCTAAAACATTACGTACACCAGCAACTTCGAGCACAGCACGCATAGCACCGCCAGCGATAATACCAGAACCTTCAGAAGCAGGTTGCATGTATACCATAGAGCCAGAGTGCTCACCCTTAACAGCATGGAAAAGGGTACCGTCATTTAAAGAAATGTTCTTGTTAATGTTACGGCGAGCTTGCTCAATTGCCTTTTGAATTGCAGCAGGAACCTCGGAGGCCTTGCCATAGCCATAGCCTACGCGGCCATTGCCATCACCAACAACAGTTAAAGCGGTGAAAGAGAAAATACGACCACCCTTAACTACCTTGGCTACGCGATTTACAGCGACTAACTTCTCTTGAAGCTCGCCAGCTTGAGTTTCATCTTTGTGTTGCATTGAAGTACACTCCTAGAACTTGAGGCCAGCTTCACGAGCAGCATCAGCTAGAGCTGCAACACGGCCGTGATACTTGTAACCAGAACGGTCAAAAGCTACGCTCTCAACCTTAGCGGCTAAGGCACGCTCGGCAATGGTCTTACCAATTACCTTTGCAGCCTCAATATTACCGGTATACTTGAGCTCCTTTACTAACTCCTTCTCTAAGGTGCTAGCGCAGGCTAATACGCGGCTATCCTTGTCAATAATTTGAGCGTAGATGTGACGAGGAGTGCGAGTAACGACGAGGCGAGTAACACCCAACTCGTGCATCTTAGCGCGTGACTTAGTAGCACGACGGATGCGAGATTGTTTCTTATCAAACATGGTTTTTACCTCAATCCTTACTTCTTCTTAGCTTCCTTGATACGGACTACTTCGTCAGAGTAGCGGATACCCTTGCCCTTGTAAGGCTCTGGAGCGCGGTAAGCGCGGATATCAGCAGCAACCTGACCTAAGAGAGCCTTATCAAAGCCCTTAAGGATAATTTCAGTCTGAGATGGGGTCTCACAAGTGATACCCTCTGGAAGCTCATGATTTACTGGGTGAGAGAAGCCTAAAGCTAAGTTTAGAACATTACCCTTGGCCTGAGCACGGTAGCCCACACCAACGAGGTTTAACTTCTTCTCGTAGCCCTTATCAAGGCCTACTACCATGTTTTGCAATAAAGCACGGGTGGTGCCAGATTGCATATTTGCCTCAGCAGACTCATCGTCAACAGCAACGTGAAGTGCGTTGTCAGAGAAAGTAACCTTCACCTTATCGTGAGCGGTTAACTGCATTTGGCCCTTCTTGGATTTAATGGTGATTAATTGGCCGTCGATGGAGACCTCGACGCCTTGAGGAACTAAAATTGGTTCCTTAGCAATACGTGACATGTCCCCTCCTTATGCGACGTAGCAAATAACTTCGCCGCCTAAACCGTCCTTACGGGCGGCACGGTCGGTCATTAGGCCTTTAGAGGTAGAAATTACCGCAATGCCTAAGCCATTCATAATGCGTGGAAGATCGCGGCACTTCTTGTAAATACGAAGGCCAGGACGTGAAACGCGCTGAATCATCTCTACTACTGGCTTGCCCTCGTAGTACTTGAGACCAATCTCGAGTACCTTCTTGGTATCACCGGTTACAGTAACAGAGGCAATGTAGCCCTCTTTTAACAATAAGTTAGCGATAGCAAGCTTTTGCTTTGAGGAAGGCATGGACACCATAACCTTGCCAGAAGCTTGGCCGTTACGAATACGGGTCAGCAAATCCGCAATAGGATCTTGCATGCTCATGTGTGTCTCTCCTCTTACCAGCTAGCCTTGTGAAGGCCAGGAATTTCACCACGCATCATGTGCTCACGGAGCTTAATACGGCATAAGCCGAACTTGCGTAGGTAACCATGTGGACGGCCAGTCTCAGCACAACGATTGCGCTGACGGCATGGGCTTGAATCGCGTGGCAATGCAGCTAAGGCTTGTACAGCTGCAAAGCGCTCTTCATCAGAAAGAGATACACTGGAAATCTTTTGCTTGAGCTCTTGGCGCTTTGCAAAATACTTATTAGCAAGGCGCTCACGCTTGAGCTCACGGTTCTTCATAGAAGTCTTAGCCATATTTAGGTTCGTCCTAATTACTTAGCCTGAGTGCGGAATGGGAACTTGAAAGCCTCTAATAAGGCACGACCCTCTTCATCAGTCTTGGCGGTAGTGGTGATGGTGATGTCAAGGCCACGAATAGTGTCAACCTTGTCATAGTCGATCTCTGGGAAGATGATCTGCTCGCGGACACCCATTGAATAGTTGCCACGACCATCAAAAGACTTGGAAGATAAACCACGGAAATCGCGGATACGTGGGATAGAGATTACGATTAAACGCTCTAAGAATTCCCACATGCGCTCACCACGTAAAGTTACCTTACAACCGATTGGGTAACCTTCACGAATATGGAAGCCCGCTACAGACTTGCGAACCTTGGTGATTAATGGCTTCTGGCCAGAGATAGCGGCCATATCGCGTGCTGCGTTCTCGAGAACCTTCTTATCAGCAACAGCCTCACCAACACCCATGTTAAGGGTGATCTTCACAATCCGAGGGACTTGCATGACTGTTTTGTAACCAAACTTTTCAGTTAAAGCTTTGATTACTTCCTGCTTGTATTGATCATGCAGTTTCGCCATCGTTATTACTCCTGAATAAAACTGCTATTAAGCCTTAGTTGGAATGATTTCGTTGTTAGACTTGAAGAAACGAACTTTCTTGCCATCTTCGAAACGGAAACCAACCTTATCAGCTTTGTTAGTGCTTGGGTTTAAGATTGCTACGTTAGAGATATCGATTGGGGCTTCTTTAGTTTGCTTGCCACCTTCGATACCCATTGCTGGGTTAGCTTTAACGTGCTTAGTTACGAGGTTTAAACCCTCAACTAATACTTTGTGATCTTTGGTTAGAACGGAAATTACTTTACCAGTCTGACCTTTGGACTTGCCAGCGATCACGATAACTTCATCATTGCGGCGGATTTTCGCTGCCATGTTTATACCCCTTAAAATTAGAGTACTTCTGGAGCTAAAGACACAATCTTCATGAACTGCTCACCGCGAAGCTCACGGGTAACAGGTCCGAAAATACGAGTGCCAATTGGCTCATGCTGGTTGTTTAATAAAACAGCAGCATTGCTATCAAAGCGGATGACAGAACCGTCAGCACGGCGAACACCCTTCTTGGTACGCACTACTACGGCATCAACAACATCGCCCTTCTTGACTTTGCCACGTGGGATTGCTTCTTTGACAGACACCTTGATAATGTCGCCAATAGCAGCATAACGGCGGTGAGATCCACCAAGGACCTTAATGCACATTACGCTACGAGCACCCGAGTTGTCAGCAACGTCGAGCATGGTTTGCATCTGGATCATTTAAGAATGCTCCAAGGTTAAATAAACAATAGTATCCCTCTCAATAAGTTAGAGGGCGCTGAATGATACCATGAAAATCAGACTTTAGCAAGTTTTTGTGCTTTATATCTCAATTTTTTATTAAATTAATTTTAAAACACCAAATTTTCATCTTAGTCATATGCGCCATGGACTTAATAGAGCAGGGCATGATAGCTAATAAAATTTCAAAGCCGATACTATACAGCTTTTTTACAAATAAAAAAAGGATCCTTTTGAATACTCAAAAGAATCCTTTTTGTTAAATTAGACTAAAATTTAGTCTAAAAGCGATTATTCTGCCTTTTCGAGAACAGAAACTAAAGTCCAAGCAATGGTCTTAGCAACTGGACGGCACTCTTGGATCTCTACGAGATCGCCCTTGCGTGCGTCGTTGTTTACGTCCTGTACGTGGAACTTAGTAGTACGCTTTAAAATCTTTCCGTAGATTGGGTGCTTAACACGGCGCTCTACAGCTACGACGCAAGCCTTTTGCATCTTATCGCTAACAACGCGACCACGGAGGGTGCGTGCTACCTTTTGAGTGTTCTGAGTATCAGACATTTAGCACACCTCTATTGAGCGCTTTGAGCGCGAAGCTTCTCAGATAAAACAGTGTTAACACGAGCAATGTTGCGACGAACCTTGCGAATGTTATCGGTCTGGCCTAACTGATTTAACTTGTGTTGGAAACGGAGATTGAATTGCTCACGCTGAAGGTCATTAAGTTCAGTCTTAAGCTCTTCAACGGACTTAGCACGTAACTCACTTGCCTTCATTAGATCACCGCCTTACGAACGAAAGTAGTGGTAACAGATAACTTAGCAGCTGCAAGACGGAAAGCCTCACGAGCTACTTCCTCTGGAATACCGCTTAGTTCAAAGAGTACCTTACCAGGTTGAATTGGGCATACCCAATACTCAACAGTACCCTTACCTTTACCCATACGAACACCGAGAGCCTTCTGAGTGATTGGCTTGTCTGGGAACACACGGATCCAAACCTTACCAACACGCTTCATCTCACGAGTGAAAGCACGACGAGCAGCTTCGATTTCACGAGCAGTAATTTGACCGCGAGAAGTTGCTTTTAAACCGTAGTCGCCGAAGGATACTTCGCTTCCTGCGTAGGCTAAGCCCTCGTTACGACCCTTCTGGGTCTTGCGATACTTTGTACGCTTTGGTTGTAACATTTATTCTATCCTCCGTTACTCAGCAGCTGGGGCCTCAGCAGCCTGGGCAGGCTTCTTTTGACCCTGAGCGCGGTCGTTGCGACCACCACGGCGGTTGTTGCGAGCACCGTTGTCGTTACGACGACGGCCCTTGCGATCGGCTGGAGCATTTGCATTACGCTCTTCAGTCTCTTCCTGGTTGAGAGGTAATTGACCTAAAACCTCACCCTTGAAGATCCATACCTTAACGCCGATAACACCGTAAGTAGTTACAGCCTCGGATAATGCATAGTCGATATCAGCACGTAAAGTGTGTAATGGTACACGGCCTTCACGTAACCACTCGGAACGAGCGATTTCTGCACCGCCTAAACGGCCAGATACTTCAACCTTGATACCCTTAGCACCAACACGCATAGCGTTTTGGATAGCCTTCTTCATAGCACGGCGGAACATTACGCGGCGCTCGAGCTGAGAAGCGATAGAGTCGGCTACTAACTTAGCATCGAGATCAGGCTTACGAACTTCGCTGATGTTAACCTGAGCTGGAACACCTGCGATGTCAGTAATCTTCTTGCGAAGCTTTTCAACGTCTTCGCCCTTCTTGCCAATGACGATACCAGGACGAGCAGTGTGAATGGTTACACGAATGCTCTTAGCTGGACGGTCAATAACAATCTTAGAAACAGATGCGTTCTTAAGTTCTTGGGTTAAGTACTTACGAACTTCGAAATCGCTCTTGATATTGGCTGGGAAATCCTTGGTGGATGCATACCAGACCGATGAGTAAGGCTTAGTAATACCAAGTCTTATTCCAATCGGATTTACCTTCTGACCCATCTTAAGCTCCTGTTAGCGCTCAGCAACGTAAATGGAAATGTGAGAGGTTCTCTTCACAATACGATCAGCACGGCCTTTGGCACGTGGCATTATGCGCTTAAGAGATGGACCCTCATCGATCATGATGCGAGAAACAATTAACTTGCTGCTATCTAAACCAGCATTGTTCTCTGCATTGCTAACGGCAGACTTTAATACCTTATTGATTAAAGCTGCAGCCTTACGTGGGCTGAACTTTAAGAGGTCAAAAGCCTGATCAACAGGCATACCGCGTACCTGATCAGCAACTAAACGTGCCTTTTGGGCAGAAGTACGAGCAAAACGATGTACAGCCTTTACTTCAGTCATTGTCTTTACTCCTACTTACCACCCTTCTTGTCCGTAGCAGCGTGACCACGGAAAGTGCGGGTAGGGGCGAATTCACCCAACTTGTGACCAACCATTTCATCGGAAACGTAGACAGGTACGTGCTGACGGCCATTGTGCACAGCAATCGTCATACCGATCATGGCAGGAATAATCATTGAACGGCGAGACCAAGTCTTAATTGGCTTCTTATCAGCGCCAGTAGCTGCCTGTTCAACCTTCTTCAATAAGTGCGCGTCAATGAACGGGCCTTTCTTTAAAGAACGTGGCATGTTATTTCCTCACTAACGATTAACGGTGACGAACAATGTACTTGTCAGTACGCTTGTTCTTACGGGTCTTGAAGCCCTTACATGGGGTACCCCATGGTGAACGAGGCTGAATACCCTTGTTGCGGCCCTCACCACCACCGTGTGGGTGGTCGATTGGGTTCATGGACATACCGCGAACGGTAGGACGAACACCGCGCCAACGGTTAGCACCAGCTTTACCTAATTGACGGAGCATATGCTCGGAGTTGCCTACTTCACCGATAGTTGCACGGCCGTTAGCAAGAACGCGACGCATTTCACCAGAACGCATACGTAAGGTTACATAGTCACCCTCACGAGCAAGAATCTGGCAGAAAGTGCCTGCAGAACGAGCAAACTGAGCGCCCTGACCTGGTACTAACTCAACGTTGTGAACGTTGGTACCAACAGGGATATTGCGGAGTGGTAAGGCGTTACCAACCTTGATTGGTGCACCGTCACCGCTCATGATCTTGTCGCCAGCCTTTAAGCCCTTAGGAGCTAAGATGTAGCGACGCTCACCATCAGCATAAACAACTAATGCAATGTGAGCAGAACGATTTGGATCGTACTCAAGACGCTCTACGCGACCCTCGATACCATCCTTTTGACGCTTAAAGTCGATTAAACGATAGCGCTGCTTGTGACCACCACCGATGTGACGGGTAGAGATGTGACCGTAGTTGTCACGACCACCAGTCTTACGCTTCTCAACTACGAGTGATGGACATGGACCACCTTTCCACAGATCAGGATTCTTGATCTGAATTACATGGCGACGACCTGCGGAGGTAGGCTTAGTCTTAATGATAGCCATTAGTTGCTCTCCTTGTCAGCTGCCTGAGAGGTGAAGTCGATCTTCTCGCCCTCAGCTAAGGTTACATAGGCCTTCTTCCAGTCGGAACGACAGCCGTAACCGTGAGCAGAACGACGCTTCTTGCCGAGTACATTTAAAGTACGAACAGCACCAACATCTACGCTGAAGATAGTCTCTACAGCCTGCTTGATCTCTTGCTTAGTAGCATCCTTAACAACCTTGAAAACGTAGGTGTTAGTTTGCTCAGCTCTTGCGCTCTTCTCAGTAACGATAGGTGCGCGAAGGATGTTCATTAAACGAGCATTCATCATTTGGTGATATCCTCCTCAACCTTCTTGAGAGCAGCGGCGGTAATTAATACCTTGTCAAAGCCTACAAGATTTACAGGGTTGAATGAAGCGGTGCCTGGCTGGCATACTTCAACCTTGTAAAGGTTACGAGCAGCTAAGAATAAATTCTCATCAAACTCTTCAGTTACGATCAAGACTTGCTTTAACTCAAGATCCTTGAGCTTGCTTACTAAGGTCTTGGTCTTGTGGTTCTCTAACTTTAAGTCCTCAACAACGACTAAGCGATCTTGACGAACTAACTCAGAGAGAATGCTCTGCATAGCAGCGCGGTACATCTTACGATTTACCTTCTGAGACCAATCTTGTGGCTTAGCAGCAAATACGGTACCACCAGCACGCCATAATGGAGAACGGGTAGAACCAGCACGAGCACGGCCAGTACCCTTCTGGCGGAAAGGCTTCTTGCCGCCGCCTGAAACCTCAGAACGGGTCTTTTGCGCTTTAGTTCCTGCACGAGCGGTACTTAGGTAAGCAACAACTACCTGATGTACCAGCGCTTCATTGAACTCGCGACCAAAGGCACTATCAGATACCTCTAGTGGCTTGTCAGCGCCAATCATCTTTAATTCCATGATTCCTTTACCTCAGGTTAAGCTTTAACACTTGGCCTTACGATGAGATCCCCGTTATTGGCACCTGGAACAGCACCCTTTACGAGGAGTAGGTTGCGCTCAGCATCGATGCGAACGAGGTCTAAGCACATAACAGTGACCTTCTCGCCGCCCATGCGACCAACCATCTTCTTGCCCTTAAACACGCGACCTGGAGTCTGGTTTTGACCAGTAGAGCCAGGAACACGGTGGGAACGTGAGTTACCGTGAGTAAAGTCCTGAGTACGGAAGTTGTAGCGCTTTACGGTACCAGCAGTGCCCTTACCTTTTGACTTGCCAGTTACATCAACTTTGGTGATGCCTTCTAAAGCGTCTACCTTAATCTCAGAGCCAACTTGATACTTTTCAAGCTCGGAAGGCTCTAAACGGAACTCCCATAAACCGCGACCTGCGGTGACACCAGTCTTAGCGAAATGACCGATTTCAGCCTTGGTCATACGTGAAGCTTTACGCTCACCAGTGGTTACTTGAATAGCGTTGTAACCATCAGTTTCCTGATTCTTGATCTGGGTGACGCGATTAGCCTCAACCTGGATTACGGTTACTGGAACTGACTTACCGTCCTCGTTAAATACGCGGGTCATTCCAAGCTTGCGGCCAATTAAACCGATTGACATTGTAATTTTCCCCCTCGTTAGCGAAGGCTGATTTGAACATCTACGCCAGCAGCAAGATCAAGACGCATTAATGCGTCAACAGTCTTCTCTGTAGGCTCCACGATGTCTACTAAGCGCTTGTGAGTACGAATTTCATACTGGTCACGAGCATCCTTGTTGACGTGTGGGGAGATGAGGATGGTATAGCGCTCCTTACGAGTTGGGAGCGGGATCGGACCGCGTACCTGAGCGCCAGTGCGCTTAGCGGTTTCAACGATTTCAGCAGTCGAATGATCGATTAATCTGTGGTCGTATGCCTTGAGGCGGATCCGAATTCTTTGGTTCTGCATTACAGACTCCGAAAAAATAAAAAAGAACATGTAGGCACATGCCTTCCTATCCTTATTCACTTATTTAGAATAAAGATAAGAGGATGCTCTACTAAACAAATCTCCCAAAATTAGGGAGAGTATCTCAGCCACAGTACGTTACTGGAGGGCTGGACTGTGCAATATCAAACTATATATCCACTGTGATGTGGCGCACAGATTTTGCGCTTATTATACTGATATAAATCGCTTTTGCAAGAAATTTTTAAAATTTTTTTAAAAGTTTCCGCAAAACAAACTGATAAGATAATCTGACACTACATTCCTCAAGATCTCATATATTAGAGAGCTGTTTCACGCACATTCTGTCATGAGTACCTATTATGTTAAAAGATTTAATAACTGTAATAGTCCCTACCTATAATGCTGAATCTTTTTTGCTAGATCGCTCTGCAAAAGTTTTAGAGCAGAATTATGGCAATATTGAATTTATATTTATTGATGATTGCTCCTCTGATAATACTTGGTTAACCTTACAAAAACTAAAGGAAGACAATCCTCTTAAAAACATTAAAATCTATCGCAATGAAAATAACCTTGGACCAGCGTTAACTAGAAATAGATCTATTAACTTGGCAAGTGGAAAATATATATTTTTCTGTGACTCTGATGATATTGCAGACCCTTCTTTATTAAGCAAAGCTCATGCTGTTATAGAAAGAGACCAGTCTGATTTGGTAGTTTTTGCATACGAAGTAGTAGGTAAAGACTTTACTAAACAATACCCTATACCATCAGAGCTATTAAATGCTAAAACTGTTGAGGATATAAGAGGCTTATCAATACATCTAAGCTACTCATCTTGCGATAAGCTTATAAGTAGAGACTTTTTGTTAAAACACAATATAACCTTCCCTAATATTCGTTTTGGTGAAGACATGTGTTGGACAATGAAAGTTTTGCAGCATGCAAATAAAGTAAGTTTTCTTAATGAATACCTTTATCAATATATCATGACAGAAAACTCATTATCGTCAGGCAAACATGCTCTTGATATGATTGAGTGCTATAAGATTAATCGCAATACATTCGAGCAATTTCATAACAAAGCCTATCTTTTACATGAACTGCTCATGCATCTTATTGATACTTACAAAAACAACTTTCAAAAAATTAGCGCAGAGCAACAAGTAAATTTAGCAAAGGCTTTATTTGCTTTACCTGAAATACAAAATCTTGAACAAGAGATTTTAGGGTATTCACTGTGGGAAAAGCATCCTTTCTATAAACTAATTCCCAAAGGAGCTTTTAAAGTTAGGGATAACCTAAAAACACGTTATTCAGAGTTTAAAAGAGTTAAATTTGTTTTGGATACAAAAAGCTTACTGCTTTAAAAGTAACTGTAAAATATCCGAAAGATGCAAATAGAACCGCATTCTTATACCATTTGT
>Scrappy_p2__coassemble_701_pt1 | contig 32658 bp, 18 predicted proteins | sample Scrappy_p2__metabat2_low_PE_025 | metagenome-assembled genome bin Scrappy_p2
AGCAGCGGACTCTTAATCCGTTGGTCGCGGGTTCGAATCCCTCACGACCCACCATGTTATGGATGCTTAGCTCAGTCTGGTTAGAGCATCTGCCTTACAAGCAGAGGGTCATAGGTTCGAGTCCTATAGCATCCACCATTATTAAAAAAAAATCCTATAATGGGTCGTTAGCTCAGTTGGTAGAGCAGCGGACTCTTAATCCGTTGGTCGCGGGTTCGAATCCCTCACGACCCACCATGTTATGGATGCTTAGCTCAGTCTGGTTAGAGCATCTGCCTTACAAGCAGAGGGTCATAGGTTCGAGTCCTATAGCATCCACCATTTTTTTTGAAGAACCGCAAGGTTCTTATTTTTTATCCTTTTGTTGTATCTATCAAAATATTAAACAAAAGCACTCCCATCCTTACCTTTCATAATTTCCTTTGCTATCCAATTACCTGTTAGATTCCTGATCAGGCTCATTGCTTATCCTTTTCTTTATATTGCCAAACTTAAACCATAAATTGTTGTCTGCTAATGGCTCTTAATGGTTAGTGGTTAATAGTTTGTGGCTATGTGAATTACATTTATGCCCCTAAAGCTATACCGCTACTAGAACTACTATGGGCTAAGTGTTTAGCTTAGTAGGACGCTTGACGCTGGACACCAGGCTTGCTGCCACTAGTGTAGTGGGAAGTGTAACAAAGGTGCATGCGTATGCTTTCTTGTAGCGGTTAGTGCTGTGCTTAGGTATTTAGTGGTTAATTGAAAGCTTACCCTGATAAAGAGCTATCGTGGTCTGTAACTGTGAGGGATGGTAGGAGTGTTAAGAATGATTGGAAGCTGAAAGTTTGGTCTGGTGGTAGGGCGGATATAAAAAAGCCAAGCTCAAGGCTTGAATCTAAGATGACTAAAGGTGCTTGAGCTTGGCTATTATAGGTAATTAATTGTATTTTTTGTGTGCCTTGGGGCTTGGTGCTATTTAACTGGTGGTTGCTGGTTGGCGCTCACAATCTTCATAGCAGAGCTGATTAATGTGCTCATGTCGCCCATATTAGCCGGGACGATTAAGGTATTATTGGTACGGGCTAACTCATTAAAGGCAGTAATGTACTTTTCTGCAACTTGTAAGTTAACAGCTGTCATACCGCCTTGAGCTTGAGTAGCATCGGCAACCTTGCGTAAAGCTTCAGCTGTTGCTGTAGCAATGGCTAAAGTAGCAGCAGCTTGACCTTCGGCCTTATTAATTTCAGCCTGCTTTTCACCCTCAGAGCGAGCAATAGCAGCTTGCTTTTCACCAGTAGCTAAGTTGATTTGCTCTTGCTTACGACCTTCAGATTCTGCAATTAAGGCACGCTTTTCACGCTCAGCAGTAATTTGTTGCTGCATAGCCTGTAAGATAACAGCAGGAGGGGTTAAGTCCTTAATCTCATAACGTAGTACTTTTACACCCCAGTTTAATGCAGCATCATCAATAGCTGAAACAACCTCAGAGTTAATAACATCACGCTCTTCAAAAGTCTTATCCAGCTCCATACGTCCGATCACAGAACGTAAAGTGGTTTGTGCTAATTGAGTAATAGCAATTACGTAGTTGGAAGTACCATAGCTAGCACGCATAGGGTCGGTAACTTGGAAGAACAACACGCCATCCACGCTAAGCTGGGTATTATCACGAGTAATACATACCTGAGCAGGGGTATCAAGAGGAATTTCCTTTAATGAATGACGGTAAGCTACATTATCAATAAAAGGAATAATGAAGTTTAAGCCTGGGTTAAGTACAGTTTTAAACTTTCCTAAGCGCTCTACAACCCAAGCAGATTGCTGAGGCACAACTTTAATGCCCTTATAAGCAAAGACAATAGCCAGAACAATAAAGACTAAAGCTAAAATGAGCGGCGCTGGTATAAAGTAAAAGATATCCATAGTTTTCTAAGAGTATGAACTACTCTTCTCCTTTGTATTTAATGTAATGACAGTCAATAGAGTCTGCTGAGATTTAAGGTTTTGGTTCATTTTGCTATGAGCTAGCGTTGTCGCTATTCTTCTTTTCTGGGTATTCACTAACTTTTGTGCCTAAAATTAGTTGAGTACCATTAACACTTTCAATGAGAAAAATGCCAGAACTTAAAGAACCTTCGCTGGCAAAGGCTTGCCATTCTGCACCACGATAAAGAACTTTAGCTGAGCCGTCAGCATTAATATTATCTGGCTGAACAGTAACTCTTTGTCCTATATCTAAGACATTGTTAGAATTGTCTTTAGGTGATTTAAGCTTTTTACGTAGATAAAAGCTTAAGACGGCTGCAATCATAGTAACAATACCAGCTACTACAGCTTGCTGAGTAAAAGTTTGCTCCATATAAGCACTAATACCACCTGCAATAGCACCTAATGCTAAAGCAACTAAGTAAAAGCTCATGGCATTAATTTCTACAATTAATAGCACTAAAGCTACGACAAACCATCCAATATAGTAAATAGTCATAAAAAACCTCGGGCCAAAATTAATTAGGGATTAGTTCTTATTTCTTTCTGTTAGAGATAATCAAGCTCAAGATTTGCATACCAATCATCATAGCAAAGAAGATCATGCCTTCAACTGGCGAACCATTGAGTAAAAAGATAAAGAGGCAGAAGATACCAAAGATACCAAAAACAGGATTAGGCACTTTCTTATTTCTTTTAATGTTTGATACTTGGTTGTTAATAGGTCTAGTTTTCGTCTCTTTAGCTACGTTACGAGGGGCTGTTTTTCTAACATTCTTATTCTGGTAATTACCAAAATTGTTATTAGTAGTGGCAGTGCTACTGCTGCTACCAAAGCTGGAGCTATTGGCTAAGCTAGCGTTGTTGCTACCAAAGCTTGCGCTGTTATCAAACATGTTGTGAGCACAGCTAGCTTGAGTGATCTGTTGACTACACTCATTGATACCACTAGTAATGCTGCTCATGGTATTTTTGTGTTGCTGTCTAATCTTATTAAAGCTTTGCTGTGGAGACTCTAAGGTGATAGCACCGCCATTTAGTTTTTGCTCAGCTAGCTTCTTATTGATAGCAGCATTATGGGCAGAATTTTTGTGGAGTTCTTGGATAAACTTGTCAAAATCGCCATCACTAGGCTCAAAAGGCGCATCTCTTTTCATAAAACCCAACCTTAATTTGTAATTACACTTAGCTCACTGAGCCCCTTAAGCTTACCGAGCTTTGTTGTTAGCTATGAAAGTCTACAATGTGAGCCTTATATTCTTAATATAGCCTTAAGAATTAGATTCTAATTAATAAAGCTTAGCATAGCTGTAGGACGTTTAATTTTATTTTTAGCTATTTTGCGGTTTTTTGCACTAAATCGATAAGTTTAAAATAGTCAGAGTTAAAAAAAATCCCTCATTGCCTAGATAATACAAAAAAGGTTAAGAAGCTAGACTGCACCTCAAATATCAGATATTTATGATAAAAGTGTGAAGCCTGTGCTTGCAAAAATTTGAAATTTACTTTTCGAAAAATGAGTTATGGCTAAGTCTTTTTGATATAATCTGCGAAATTTTAGTTAAGGAGGCATTATGCTGCGCATCGTTGAAGAAGCTTTAACCTTTGATGATCTTTTATTAGTTCCAGCACATTCTACAGTGCTCCCAAATACAGCTGATTTAAGCACTTATTTAACCTCCAACATCAAGATCAATATTCCGATGATCTCATCGGCTATGGATACTGTGACCGAGGCTAACTTAGCTATTGCTTTAGCTCAAGAGGGTGGTATTGGTTTTATTCATAAGAATATGCCAATCGATCGCCAGGCTGAAGAGGTTTTACGTGTAAAGCGTTTTGAAAGTGGCATGGTAACTAAGCCAGTAGTAATTCATCCTGATGCTACCTTAGCTGATGTCCGTTTCTTAACCTCTAAGTATGGTTTTGCAGGCTTCCCTGTAGTTGATGCTGACGAGAACCTTTTAGGTATTATTACTGGTCGTGATGTACGCTTCTTAAATGATAATTCTTTAAAAGTTGTTGATATCATGACTCCAAAAGAGCGTTTAGTAACTGTTCGTGAAAACACCGCTCGTGAGGAAGTTATTAAGTTAATGCAAGAGAACCGTATTGAGAAGGTTCTTGTAGTTGACGATGCTTTCCACTTAAAGGGCATGATCACTGTTAAAGATTTCAACAAGGCAGCTAACAAGCCAAATGCTTGTAAAGATGCTTTAGGCCGCTTACGTGTTGGTGCTGCTATTGGTGCAGGTCCAGGCAACGAAGAGCGTGCTCGTGCCTTAGTAGAAGCTGGTGTAGACGTATTATTAGTTGATTCTTCTCACGGCCATTCTCAGGGTGTTTTAGACCGAATTTCCTACTTACGTAAGACCTACCCAGACCTCCCAATCATTGGTGGTAACGTGGCCACTGCTGAGGGCGCTGTAGCTTTAGCTGAGGCTGGTGTGAGCGCTGTTAAGGTAGGTATTGGCCCTGGTTCTATCTGTACCACCCGTATGGTTACTGGTTGTGGTGTTCCTCAGATGACCGCTATTTCTAACGCTGTTGATGCTGTTCGTGGTAGCGATGTTAAGGTTATTGCTGATGGTGGTATCCGTTATTCTGGTGATATTGCTAAGGCCTTAGCTGCTGGTGCTCACTGCGTAATGGTTGGCTCTATGTTAGCTGGTACCGATGAGGCTCCAGGTGAGATCGAGATTTACCAAGGTCGTTCCTACAAGTCCTACCGTGGCATGGGCTCTTTAGCTGCTATGTCCAAGGGCTCTGCTGATCGTTACTTCCAGACCGATAATGCTGCTGACAAGTTAGTACCTGAGGGTATTGAGGGTCGTGTAGCTTATAAGGGTGCTGTACGTGGCATTATCCATCAGCAAATGGGTGGCTTACGCTCCGCTATGGGCTTAACTGGTTGCGCTACTATTGAAGAGTTACGTACCAAGTCTCAATTTGTACGTATTACTGGTGCTGGTATGCGTGAGTCTCATGTTCACGATGTAACCATCACTAAAGAAGCTCCAAACTATCAGAGCCGTTAATTTAATACTATCTTAAGGCATTATCCTCCTTAGATAAAAGCAGCCTTAAGAGCTTGCTTAATAGCCCCAGCAGGATGTGTCTATCCTTACTGGGGCTAATTATTTTTTAAAGCTTAACTTTGTAAGGTACAATAATTCGTCCCTTGGTTAGTTTTTAAGAAAAATCTAGCTTTTATCCTTTATTAATTTTCATTTAGGTTGTCGCTACATGGCCAATATTCATTCTGAAAAGATCTTGATCCTTGATTTTGGATCACAGGTTACACAGTTGATTGCTCGTCGCGTAAGAGAAATCGGTGTTTATTGCGAGATCTATCCTTTTGATGCTGATGTCGAGCGCATGAAAGAATTTGCTCCTCAAGGCATTATTTTATCTGGATCTCCAGAGTCAACCACTGAGGCAGGCTCTCCACGCGCTCCAGAGTGGGTATTCAATGCAGGTGTACCTGTATTGGGCATTTGCTATGGACTTCAGACCATGTCCGTACAATTAGGTGGCAAGGTAGAAGGATCAGACAAGCGTGAGTACGGCTATGCTGCTATGGACGTAGTAGCACCATGTCCTTTATTTGATGGCTTAACCGATCACGAAGGCTTAAAGAAGCTTGATGTATGGATGAGCCATGGCGATAAGGTTACCGCTATTCCTGAGGGCTTCGTAACTGTAGGCTCTACTGACACTTGCCCATATGCTGCTGTATATGACGCTAAGCGTAACTTCTACGGTGTACAGTTCCACCCTGAGGTAACTCACTCTAAGCAAGGTGGTGAGTTCTTACGTCGTTTTGTTATTGATGTATGTAAGTTACATGGCTTATGGTCTCCAAATGCCATTATTGATGATGCTGTTGAGCGTATCCGTGCTCAAGTTGGCTCTTCTAAGGTGCTCTTAGGCTTATCAGGTGGTGTTGACTCTTCTGTTACTGCCTTATTATTACACCGTGCTATTGGCGAGCAATTAGTATGCGTATTTGTTGACAATGGCTTATTACGCTTAAATGAAGGTCAGCAAGTTAAAGAAATGTTTAGCGGTTTAGGTCTAAACATTGTTTATGCTGATGCCAGTGAGCGCTTCTTAAAGGCTTTAGAGGGTATTAGTGATCCTGAGGCTAAGCGCAAGGCTATTGGTCATACTTTCATTGATGTATTTGCCGATGAAGCTCGTAAGCTTGATGGTGTAGATTTCTTAGCTCAAGGTACTATTTACCCTGATGTAGTTGAGTCTGCTCAAACTAAGTCTGGTAAGGCTCATGTTATTAAGTCTCACCACAACGTAGGTGGTTTACCAGAAGATCTCAAGTTCCAATTAGTTGAGCCTTTACGTGAGCTTTTCAAGGACGAGGTTCGTCGTATTGGTGTTGAGTTAGGTCTTCCTGTCAAGATGGTACAACGTCACCCATTCCCAGGCCCAGGCCTTGGTGTACGTGTATTAGGTGAAGTTAAGAAAGAGTACTTAGATTTACTTCGCCAAGCCGATGCTATCTTTATGGAAGAGCTCAATAACAGCGGTTGGTATGATCAGGTTAGCCAGGCCTTTACTGTATTCTTACCAGTAAGATCAGTAGGTGTAATGGGCGATGGCCGTCGTTATGATTACGTGGTTTGCTTACGTGCCGTAAAGACTATCGACTTTATGACCGCTAAGTGGGCAGAGTTGCCTTACGATTTATTAGGACGTATTTCCAATCGTATTATTAATGAAGTTAATGGTATTTCTCGTGTTTGCTACGACGTATCTGGCAAGCCACCAGCAACTATCGAGTGGGAATAAGATTTAATTAAGTTGAAGTCAACTTAATAAGAGCTCCTAGCCTTGCAAAGAGGTTAGGAGCTTTTTTTATGTGCCTCTTACCTGCCATTAACCTGCCATTAACCTGGCATTGACCTGCCATTGATAAGCTTTTAGGTGAGGACATGCCCATATAAACAGACATAGGGAGACAGTTGGTTATTTATGAAATTTTGCTTAGATTTTGTGTTGGGGAGGTAATAAATTCGTATAAATTACCCTCAACATACAGCAAAACTGTTAGTTTAACGTAAATAATTGAATGTCTCCCCTATGTCAGTATCAAGGCTAATCTTTTGTACGCAATGTAAGAGCGTAGCAAAATGATCCTACTCGATTGCTTGGCTAAAAATTGCATTAAAACAGAAATTTGTGCTCGATTATAGTGCATGATAAAAGCATTAGTATTGTTAGAAATATGAGTTATGACACAATAAACGAATCATTTATATTTTTGTGAGCTTTGGTATATTTAGGCATAAAATCTATATGCTAAGATTAGACAACACTTCTTGGCTCCCTCCAAGATTTATAGCAGTAGCGACATGCTTATAAGAGCAGCTATTTTATTTTTTACCACACGTATTCAAGTTTAATTGTATTAGTCAAAAGCTTTTATAGAGCTTGCTGCAATCAATCGATCAACAAGGAAGATATATGTATCCTAAAGTCGTTCCTATACCAGGTAATATCGAGCTGGTTCAAAACTCTGGCATTCAATTTATCGACTTTGATGTCATGCTCGATTGGAACATTGATGATAAGCATAATATTTTAAAAATATTGGAAAAGGGCAAGTTTTATAACAAAGATAATCAACTTGGCTTCTTTGCACCTAATTATCCTGTCAGTGGTAATCAAATTGAGTTCGAAGATGTTAACGCAGAAGAAGGGAAATCTTCTGTTACGGACAATGAATGTACTATTATTAAGCTTAGTGATTCGCTAAAGCTTTTTGACGGCGCTTGGTTTCCTCTGCCTTTTTTCCGTGACGAATGTTCAAAGGATAATCTTGGCCCTACTAACTGGGTGCGTGCTCGTATTGTTAAAGTAGATGATCCTGTTGCTATTAGTCAGTATCGTAAAAAGCACCAAGAGTCTTTGAATGGTGCTGATAGAAAGTACGAATCTGTAGTTAATAAGAACAGCTATAACTATGATGATTCCAATAATTACCAATTAGCTGAGCGCGAAACTAACGCTACTACTGACTATAGTAAGTATGAGCTTAAAGAGGGCGAGGAGTATTATCGTGTAGTTTTAGCCTTTGATACTAAAACTTATGACAGAGACGTTGATCTTAACTATTTTGCTCCTACCTCAATGGATACTGAAAATGGTCGTCTCTTTAGGTTGTCTTATAAGGACTCTAAGTGCATTAATTTCGTTAATGCTAAGGCTGCTGAGGGTAGAGAGCCTTGGGTAGATTTATGGCTTAAGAATATATTTTCAGATCTTTATAAAGAGCGCATTAAAAACAATATTAACCAAGTTGAGCTTAACAAAAAGATCGAAAATGATAAGGAGCACCAAGCTCATTATTACAACTTATTGATGTTCTTAGGTTTTATTATCGATGTAAAGCCTGTAAAGTTCCTTCCTAATAGCATTAAAACAGCTACCACTGGTAATTCTGTTATTGATGTGTCTTTGATTTTAGATATAGGCAATGCTCGTTCTTGCGGTATTCTAGTTGAGGACGATAACTCAGTAACTGCTGCTGATGATAGCTTTAAAGGTGTTTATCCTTTAGTAATACGTGATCTCAATGCTCCAGAGCGTGTTTATGATCAAGCCTTTAGCTCTCAAATAGAGTTTAGCCCTGCCAACTTTGAGTATAACAACCTTTCAGATAACTCAGGTCGTGTAGATGCGTTCTCTTGGCCTTCATTAGTGCGTGTGGGTAATGAGGCTAATAACTTAGCTGCCCTTAAAGTTGGTAATGAGGGTATGACTGGCTTAGTGTCTCCAAAACGTTATTTATGGAGTACTGACCGTCTGCAAAATACTCGCTGGGATTTTAACCCTTACTCTTATCAAATTAAGAGTGATGGCTTAAAGCAAAAGCAAAGAGAGGCAGCAGGTCGTTACCGTGCTCATATTAATAGCATGGGACGTTACTTTGCCTCTAATGGTAAGGCTATTTTTGCGCTTACTGATGAAGACTATGATAGAGATAATACCAAGTCTCTGTATTCATATAATTCAACTACCACTTTCATGATAGTTGAAATTCTCTTGCATGCTTTAACTCAAATGAATTCGTATGCCTTGAGAAATAGATCTTCTTATTCCACTACCCCTCGCCGCTTAAAGGCCATTATTTTAACTACTCCTCCATGCATGGCCATTGAGGAAAAGGAACTCTATCGCTCCTGTGTTTATCAGGCTATTGGTATTTTGTGGAAGAGCCTTGGCTTTGATAAGACTAGTCCTAGTGAGTTTTCCTATATCACAGCCTCTAACATGCTCAACAAGATAGCATCAGGTGAGACCTTGCCTCAAATTAATCCTCCAATGCCAGAGGTGCATATGGACTGGGATGAGGCCGAATCTGGTCAGGTGGTATATGTCTATAACGAGAGTGTTAAGACTTTTGCAGGTCACTCCAACACCTTTATTAAGTATTTACGCCGTCCAATGGTTAGCCAAAGAATTGGCGAGAAGCTTAAGGATGCAGATGGTAAAGAGCTGTACTCGGCTCGTATTGCCTCTTTAGATATTGGTGGTGGTACTACTGATTTGGTGATTAAGGACTACACCTTTAAAAAGGATGTACCTTATACCTCTGATGATATTGTGCCTGTAGATATCTATAAGGATGGCTTTAAGATTGCTGGTGATGATGTTATTCACGACATTATTAAGCAATGCATCTTGCCTCGTTTGGCCGTGCCTTTTGCTAAGAACAATATTCCATACAAGCCTATCTTTGATCGCTTAGTAGGTGATAGTACTACCGAAGATTCCAGCACCGCTGTACTACGTACTCAATTTACTCAGCAAATTTTAGTAAAAATTGCCTATAGACTTATGTTCCATATGGAGCATTTAGATCCATATGCTCATAGCGCTATTGTAATGGGTACGGTAGCTGACTTTATTTTTGGTAAAGAGGTTAATGAAAACTTACCTCATAATGTCGAGCGTCCAGAACCTTATAAGCTCCCAAGCAAAGAGGTCTTAGACTATGTTGATATGGTAATTGGCGAGACTTTTGACAACTTCTCTATCATGAACTTTAAATTAAAGTTTGATATTGCCAAGATCAATCGCACCATATTAGAAGGCTCTAAGTTTGATATTTGCCGTGTGCTTAACAAGTTAGGCGAAGTGTTAACTACTTTTGATGTTGACTTATTATTGCTCACTGGTCGCTCTTCTAAGATCCCTGCTATTCGCTCTTTCTTCTTACAAAGATTGAGCCTACCAAGCTCACGCATTGTCTCTATGCATGATTATCGTTGTGAGTCCTGGTATCCATTCTTACAAGGTGGTGAGGTAATTGGTGATCCTAAGACCACTGCGGCAGTAGGTGCTCTTATTAGCTATCTACGCTTTAATCACAATAAATTTACTAACTTTAGATTTAAGTCTATGCCTTCGCTTAAAGGTAATAGAGCTCGCTTTGTTGGTATTTTGGATAACAAGAGCCATATTAGTGAAGAGGCTGTGCTTTATACCTATGAGTCTGCTGAATCTCAAGCTCATAAGACCTCTAAAGATGTCGAAAATTATGATGCTAAATTCAAGCGCTACCAAGGCAAGGATGATGCTTTCCAAGCTCCTTTAGCTTTAGATTTAGGCTATCGCTTACTTGATGATACTGATTTTGAGGCCAGCCCTCTTTATATTATTGAGGCCTACAATTCGGTTGATGATAACAAGGAAATTAAGAAAGCTATTAATTTACGCTATAACTCTATTGAGCGTGAGGAAGTTTTAGAACTTATTGATTCTCTTAGCCTTAATGCCGATCGTAAAAAGGTCATTAAAGAGGAAGCTCTAAAATTATTAAATGAACTTGAGAGCGGTACTCAAGATAATCTTGATAATTTCAAGGCTTACTTGGAGAACGAGTTTAATAGCAAAATCCAAGCTCAAGTTAGCGCTGAAATGGGCCCTGTTCCAACCCTGGAGAATACTCAAGTAGAAGAGGTTAAAAAATGGGGCTTTAAGGTTGATCAAGAAGCAACCCAAGCGCTACGACAAGCTGAGTATGAAAAGAAAGTGGCTCAATTTAAGCAAGATTATCAAGCTCGCTGCCAGGCTTTATTCAATCAGAACTACCAGCAGTGTGTAGAAGAGCCTTATGCTCAACATGAGCAGAATGCTGGCAATGCTGATAGTAAGCTTTATGACTTGCTTGATAATAGCATTGATGAGAACTTGAATGAGGCGCGCAAGAAAATTGCTAAGGAGCTAGCTACTTTAAGTGATCTACTTAAGAAGCGTGTTAAGTTTGACATTACCTTAAAGGTAGTCAATGGCTCTAACAGTCCTTATCCAGTACCTTTTATCGCTAAAAACTGTCCTGATATCAGGCCTGTTGAAACATTTGAGCTCGAGAGCGTATATGGCAATGATGGCCATAATTATGCTCACATGTTCCGCATGTACTTAAAGACCGTAACTGGTGAGCGTATTAAGTACTTTATGAACAGTGGTTCTATTGATATTGAAGGTTTAAACCCTCGTAATATGATTTAGTCTAAGTTGAGGCCTAACATGCAACAACAATTATTTAACGCTGCCCACGCGTCTAAATGGGCCGCTTCTTGGATCGAGCGCAATAAGGTTTTTGAAAGTGACCTTCAAGATAAATCTGCCCAAATGCAGCTGGAGCTTGATCAATCAGTATTAGCTTTAAACGCTGCTGTTAATAATGTAGCTAATCGCCCAACCATTGCAGCTTTTGGTGCCTCTCAAGCTGGTAAAAGTTATTTAATCTCAAAAATGGCTGCTGGTGATGAGTCAATTTTAAAAACTCATTGGGATGACTTTGAGATTGACTTTATTAAGCACGCTAATCCTCAAGGTAAAGACTCTGAGGCTACAGGTTTTGCTACTCGCTTTACTCATAAGGTAGCGCAAGCTCCTGAGGGTTATCCTGTTGAGCTTAAGATTTTCCATGAAATGGATTTAGCTATGATTTTGGTTAATTCTTTCTTTGAGGAAATTGGCCAAAATGATGTTGCTTTTACCCAGGATGAGCAGGCTTATATCAACCATTTAAACTCCTTACAAGGCTATGTTGATACTAATGCTAGAACTCAATATCTTGCCATGGATAAGCAAAGTTTAAGTGCTTTAGGTGACGATAATCCTGCTAATTCTTTAGACTTTGCTCATGCCTTTAAGGCAGAAAAAGTACAGGGCCGTAAGATTACTGTTGGTAATACCGTTGAGTACAACTATATTCAAGTAGAGGAAGTAACAGCTTTTGCTGATTATGTAGCCAGCCACTCTAAAGCTAAAATTGGCTCTTATAATGCTATGCCTAAATTCTGGGCATTATTGCGTGATACCTTGCCTTTTATGACTTTAGAAGGCCGTGTTCAAGCTTTAAAAATCTTCTGGAAGGATTTAGCTGCTTTTAATCAGCTATATCGTTTATTAGCCTCAGAATTACTAAAGTTTAAGGGCTATACCAAGATTTTTGCTGCCAAGGAAGCTTTTGTTTCTTATAACCAGAATAATGGCGAGCATGCTCAACAATTAATGCAAAGAGCTGGTGGCACTATTATGCATATTACTCAGTTGGGTAAGATGTTTAATGAGCAAGAGCAAATTCCTTGTGCCTTAGTGTCTGCTAACCTAGGTTTTAATGGTGTCTATGACATTGATGAGAAAATTAATGTCGGCATTTCAATTTTAGCTGCTCTGTCATTAGAGTTATGCTTTGTGCTGGAAAATCATGGTGAACTGGATGATTTTGATATTTTAGATTTACCAGGAGCACGTACCAGAAAGTTTCATAAGTTTAGTGATCAAGCAGTAGGTGAAAGCGAATCTTTAGTCCATGATGGAGATGATGATTCTACTGACTTCTTCCGACGTGGTAAGGTAGCTTATTTATTTGAATATTATTCAAATAACAATGCCATTGACCAATTAGTTTTTTGCGTAGGTGTAGCTAAGCAACAAGAAGTTGATGAGGCTTTTAACATCTTAACTACTTGGGTTGATCGCAATATTGGTGCGGATGCTAAGAGTAGAGCTGCTAAAGACCATAGTTCACTTACTATAGTACTTTCTCGTTTTGATGAGCTACTCAATAATAGCTGTGAGAATCTCATGAATGGTATGCCAATTGATTTGGATGCGGCTAAGCAAAATGCTTTTGAGCGTCTGATTAAATTCAATTGGTTTAAAGAATGGATCCCTGGCCAGCCATTTAATAGTATCTTCTTATCTCGTAAGCCAAATTTAGGTAAAAGTATTGTCCCTTGGCTAGAGTTTGATGATAACAAGAAAGAAATTGGCATTAGTAGCAATATGTCTGGCTATATTGAGTCCAGCAGACGAGCTCTATTAGGTGAAGAGATTTTTAATAAGTACATCTTAAACTTTGAGCAAGCTTTAGAAAATGTGCTCACCCTCAATGATGGTGGCGTTTCTAAAATTGTGGCAGCCGTAAAGAAAAATGCTTTATCTCAAGCTGATCGTGAGTCTTTGCAGAGCGTTAAGCCTGTTAAGTTAATGCAACACGTGATGTCTGAGTTAGGCCCTTTTGCTACTCGTGATAGTGCTGTAGCATTAGAGAAGGCTAAAAAAGCAAGTAAGGAGCTAGCCTATGGCTTATTGCAATGTAACGCTCTTAGCCCTTGCTTTGATTTGCTGCGCTCTTTATTAGAGTTGCCTGAGGATAGTTTGGTTGATATTTACAGCCAAAACTTTACTACAGGCTCAAATGCTCAGCGCTTTGTGCAATTTGTTTGCATGGAATACCAAGAGAATTTATCTACCTTATGGCGTAAAGATAATACCTACTTGTCCAATATTGCCGATAATGTAGTTAAAGCCTATCGTAAACAATTGCCTGCTTTTGAGGTTGATCCAAACCAAAGAAATTATTTCCCACTGTGCTTTAATGACGTGGAAAATCGCTTTAAGACCTTAGATGAGCTCAAAGCCGATATTATTAGCTTGTTTAATAAGCTTTATATTGAGGTAGGTAAGGCCTTTAACTCCTCTGTGGTTAACCTTAAGAGCTATATGGTGCAAGTACTGTTAGATCAGGAAAATACCTCTGAGGGCTTTAAAGACTCAGTTAAGAGCCAAGTACAGTTATTAAGCTTTATCTTAAGTGACTTTAATCTTTATTTGGGTGCTAACTTATTGCCATCCAATGAGGATAAGAAGGCCTTAGAAGCATTGAAAAATAGTAAGCTTAATGAGCAAAGTGCCAGCGTAGCCCCAGCTTCTGCTGCCGCCCCAGCTGCTCCTGCTATTAATCTTATTTCAGATAGCCTTGATGACCTTGATGACTTTGATGATGATAATGACTTTACTGTAAGAGGAGCTACTCCTAAGAGTGCAGCAGCGCCCGCTCCTGCTAAAAAAGCTCTTAATATTCCTGTGGGTAATATCAACCCATCAGAGTTTGCTATGCATGTGGCACAAAAGGGTGGTGTCCTTGGCTATGAGGAAGGCCCTGTTAACTCTTTTGTCCAAAAAGACAATTATGTCGTAATGGATGCTAATAAGAGTGACCATAATGTCTTTAGGCATGAGTATGCTGTTGATGAAACAGGTATTTTGCCTCATCTTAATGAGACTTCAAGGAATTTTGAGTTTAATTTAGTAAGTGATTATGCTGCAACCTTGATGTATATGATGTGTCAGGTTAATGTTTTATCAGAGAACAGATATAAATTCACCTCTGATGAGAACCTCTTATTGTGCCGCATTTTAAGCACTATGGAAGCTGTTTAAAGTAGTTAAGTTGCTTTCTTAACAAACTAGCTAACATTAAGGGCCCAACATTAAGTTGGGCCCTTATCAATAATATTAAATCTATAATATGAGCACTCTTACTCTATGAGATAAGATGCCTTATTGGTAGTTTTAAACAAGATTTTCTATGGGACGGTAAACAATTAATCTGAATTTATTTAAGCTTTTCCTCTCAAGGGGCAGATTAATTGTTTGCAGTTCCTAAGTTGCTTTAGTTAAAAGATAGATTGGGGAGATCAAGTAATGCCTGTAACAAGTGAATTATCAGCACGCTTTTGTTCCACAAAGCCAGGCAAGGGTTCATTTACTCTTGTTGGTTTTGGACCAAACATTAAAGATCTTGGCGACTTTGACAAGGATGGTATTGATATCTGTGTTGCTAAAAAGGACAGACCACTGGCTGATTGGTATACCAATACCAAGGATGTAAAGGATGGCTTTATTAAGATTAATAAAGTTCATGGCAGAAGAAGTGGCATGGACTTTATTTTTGAGGTAGATGCCACTATTGTTGATCCTATGGCTTGGGATAGCACAGGTGATTACTTACTTAAGCTCAAAGGTGTTAGTGGCACTATCTATCAGTTTGCTGTGGCTACTGTGAATATGCCAATTGCAAGTTCATCAGGTTATAGAAAAGTAGAGGATTCTGATAACAGAGGTTTTGCTAATATTGAGCCTAAGTCCAAGGAAGCCCCTGCTAGCAATGCTAATCAAGATATCTCTAAAGCTAATAACGGTGCCAACCTCAATGGTGGTGTAGCCTCTGGCGCTAATAACTTTGGCGCAAGCGCTGGTGCAAGCGCTGGTGCAAGCATTGGCGCTGGGGCAGGTGCTGGCTTTGGCACTCCAGAGTTAAAATCTACTCCATCTTACGATAGCCCAAAGGCTAATAGCGCAGATCCAAATCATAATTTAGCGGCAGCTGTAGATAATGCTAATAAAGCTGCGGCTAATGCTAATGCGGCGGCTGCTAATGCAGCGGCAGCGAACAATAACAATAAGTCTATTTTCATTATGAAGATAGTAGGTATTGTTTGTGTGATTTTATTGCTTATTGGTGCGGCTCTTTTTGTTATGAATTTAATGAAGGGTAACGCTGGTGCTAGCGCCCCTGTTGAGGAGCCTCAAAGCAATATCAATCAGGCTTGTTCTTTAGAGCATGCTAAAGGTGATGATAAGGACATCATTAACAATTGCTTACAAAGCAATCCAACTGCCGATGACTTAAACTATCTCTTAGCCAATGCTATGAAGCAAGACCGCTGCGAGATTGTGTTACGTGTTTTAAGAACCAAGGGCCGTGCTGCTGATGGTAGTACCTATGCTTATGTTTACTCTCAGTACGCAGATCCAAACAGCTCTTATAAGAGCAAGTGTATTAACAAGAGCCCAGATGATGCTACTTATTGGGCTGAGCGTGTTAAATCTAACCAGTCCTTTAACCAAGCTCAAGCTGATGAGCTCTTAAAGTCGCTACAGTAAGCACTGTTAATAGTAATTAATATTGAACCCACCTCACCTACGTACCTAAATACCGTGATGCCACGGTACTTAGGTACTGTGGCTAATGCCAAGAGCATTGGCTAAAGCCAATGCCTTTGGCCATGGCCAATAGCTCTGGCCATGGCCATGGCCAGGAGCTTGGAGGTGGGCTTTAGAGTTTAGTTTGCAGAGAATGATATAAGCATTTTGGGTCTTTTGCCTTAGCTTAATGAGGCTCAAAATTCTTATAGGATTTTCTTAGGCCATGAGGATAGTTATGAATAAAGCTCATAAAATCTCAACCTTGATTAAGTGGACACAAAGAAGTGCTTGCTCCTTAGCTTTAGCTGCTCTTGCTTGTCAGAGCGTAGCCTTAGCTGATAACAATAGTAAGCGTGAGCCTTTATTAATGGAAGGCAAAACTACTTTGTATCAACGAGTACTATCTACTCCAGGTTGCAAATTACATCAAAAACAAGATGGCTCTGATCAAGGTCGTGAAGTGCCAGCTTTAAGCCAATATTATGTCTATGGTGATTTAGGACAAGTCTATGAAGTTGGCCCTAATGCCTTAGGTAATGTGACTGGCTATTTAAACAAGTCATGTGTTGTGCCTTGGAAGATGCAATTAGCCTTGCTGTTTACCAATTCAGCTAATCGTAATCGTGCTTTAATCTTTGATGAGGAAAGTGCGCTTGATAATATTATTGACAGCGAAGATGGTGCAGAGCAATACAAAAAGCTCTACGATACTGTAGCCGTAGGCAATCACGCTCAAAATGTTATCTCTATTGAGCCTGAGGAGTACGTAGACTATCAAAAGAGCTTCTATTTATTGCCTATCTTAAATAGTGTTGAGACCATGTATCCAGATGGCTCTTTTGTTTACAAGCACGAAATTGCCTCTATTACCTCAAAAGAAGCACAAAATGTTACTAACGCTACTGCTGCAGCTAAATCAAGTGGCACTCAGGACAATGCTGGCTCACAATTAGTGATTAAAAATGAGGCTCCTGGTGCGGGCGCTGGTGCAGACGCAGTCGCTAATGCTAATGCAAGTGCCACAGGCAATAGCAATGGGGCGCAGGGGCAGGGGCAAGGCGCTGAGCCTGCTATTGTGGGCTTTAAGTCTGCGGTAGTGTTTGTTATTGATTCGTCAATTTCAATGCGCCCTTATATTGAGCGTACCAAGCAAGCTATTAACTCTATTTATAAGAGTATTGAAGCTTCTAACTTAAACGACAGTGTTAATTTTGGTATTGTGTCTTTCCGTGCTGATGTGCGCAATGTTCCAGGACTGGAGTACACCGCTAAGATGTTCTTACGTCCAGGTGAGGTTAACAATGCCAAGGACTTTAATGCTAAGGTTGCAAGTTTAGACCAGGCTAAGGTTTCTAGTGCTCAATTTGATGAGGACTCTTATGCTGGTATTAATTTAGCCCTACAGGATATTAATTGGAATGAATATGGTGGCCGCTATATTGTTCTGATTACTGATGCGGGCGCTATTGATGCCAATGATAAGCAAAGCTCCACTAAGTTAGATGCCAATGCCTTACGCTTAGAGGCTGAGCACTATGGTGCAGCTATTTATACCTTACACTTGCTTACTAATTCAGGCAAAAAGAATCACAAGCATGCCAAAGATCAATATGAGGTCTTAAGCTATAACCAAATTTTAGGCAAGCCACTGTACTATCCAGTAAACGCAGGCTCAGTAGAGTCATTTGGTAATATGGTTGATACTTTATCTAAGTCTCTAACTAACCAAGTGCAATTAGCTACTATGGGCCAAATGTCAGCAGGCTCATCTTTGTCAGCTACTCAGGAAATACAAAAGCCTCAAAGTAATGACCAGCAAACAGCCGAGCAAGAGGAAAACTTAGTTGACGATAGCCGTAAACTAGGCCTTGCTATGCAGCTTGCTTATTTAGGACGTGTTAAAGGTACCGAGAGCCCTGAGTTCTTAAAAGGCTGGATGGCCGATCGTGATGTGGACGACCATAACAAACAAGTATGTACCCCAATTGTACTGGTAAACCGTAATCAGCTAAGTGATTTATATACTTTGGTTAAGGGCGTATTAGAGTCTGGTATTGCAGGTCAGCTCTCTAGCGATGACATGTTTACTCAGTTAAAAGCTTTAGCTGCTCAAATGGGCCGTGATCCTAATCAGCTTTCTAAGAGCAAGAGTATTAGCGATATGGGTATTATGGGTGAGTTATTAGATGATTTGCCTTATAAGTCTCTAATTAGCAATATTACTCCAGAGGATTGGTATAACTTAGGCTCCCAAGAGCAAGAGCGTATTGTTAGAGCTTTGGAAAACTCTTTAAATTACATTCAGCATTGTTCTGGCGATAACGATCGCTTTATCAAGCTCAATGAAGAGGCTGATAGCTCAGAGGAAGTTTATCCTATTCCTTTAGATGCTTTACCATAAAGCTTTGCTATAAGGTAAAGATTTTGCTGATATTAAGCCTAGTGTGTGTTCATGCTAGGCTTATTCGCATATATAGGCTTGCTGTGAAAAAAACAGCTCATAAAATCATGAGTCTATTTTTTAATAAAAGAGTACAGTGCCTGATTTTTTGTATCTATGATGAAGATAGTTTATCTTTAATTATGTTTAAGCCATAATTAGCAAGTCAACTACTCCATTCATCAAGAGCAGATGTAATTTTTAGTAGCCAAAACAAGCAAGCTAAATTGAGATCGGATAAGCATGTTAGAAATTAAAGGACTGAAAGTTATACGAGGTGACTTTAATGTTGCCTTACCTGAGTTATATATTGCTGATGGGCAATGTGTGGCTTTGTGTGGCGTGTCTGGTTCTGGCAAATCAACTTTAATGGAAGCTATAGGCTTATTATCTCCTTATTTATCTTTAGATAATTTTATCCTAGACAACATAGCTGTTGACGAACTAAGTCCTAAAGATCAAGACGCTTTGCGTATTAGTGAAATTGGTATTATGCCGCAAGTAGGTGGCTTATTACCTTTCTTAACTATTCGTGAAAATATTGCCTTGCAAATTGAGTTGGCTTTAAAGAAAAAAATTGTTCCTGTTTATCCTAACATTGCTCAGGATAAACCTATACCTAATACTACAGTAGCGCTACAAGAGGCTCATGAGCGCTCGGCTATGCAGCACCAACAAGCCCAAGAGCTAAAAAATGAGCAAGGCTTACGTAAAACCAAAAAGCTGTTCCGCCGCTTTAATAATGGTTTATTGCCAGTAAAGTTGGTCAATGAAAAGCTCGAAAAAGAGCATGAGCAAGCTAAAAAACATGAATATGTAAGTCCTTATGAAATGATGGTTAAGGACATGGAGCAGGTGGGGGACAGTATTGATGCCCATTGTTTAGATGGTGCCACTGTCAATTCACAAGAAGAGCAAGATCGCAAGCTAGCACTGATTCCTAAAAAGAAGCGTCACTATGCTCGTTCCATAAAGATTTCTAATGAATATACCAAAGAAAGAGTTCAGTCCCAGTTTGATTCTTTACATACTTATATCGATCGCTTAGGATTAACAGATCATTTAGATAAACTGCCACATGAGCTCTCTATTGGTCAGCGTCAACGTGCTTTATTTATCCGCTCCATTGCTCATGGCCCTAAATTATTGCTTATTGATGAGCCTACCTCAGCTTTAGACCCTGATAATGCTAAGGTGCTCTTTAAATTAATCGAAGAGATAGCCAGTCAAACCCATATTAGTGTTTTGATTATTACTCATGATACTGAGGCAGTAAGTAATTATTGTCGCTATGAGTACGATACTGTTAACTCTAAGCCTGAACATTCTGTGTTTGTCAGTGCTAATGATAATAGGGTAGACGCTCAGCTTGATAGCGTCATGGATCAAGATATTACTCTCATGGCAGAAATGACTATTGATTATCCTGCTGCTAGTGGCTTAAACCGCTCTTATAATGAAATTAGTGTTAATAATACTGTGCAAAAGAGTGAAGACAATGTCTATCATGAGATTGTTCATATAGTTGAGCATAATCGTGGTGAGCACTTAAATAATGGTTACGCTTATGAGCAGGGGCACCATTTACATTATGGCTATGCCCATCATACCAATCACTACCAGAACAATATGCTTACTAATCTAGAGGCTAATGACTATCAAAGTAAAGTTTCTAAGCATTTAGGTGGCTATATTAAAATTAATGATCGTATTAGCCATTACTCAACCCCTACAGATCGCTTGCAGACTTTGCTTAGAAAAAACAATAGTCAGAATGAAGATCAATCAGGGAGGGACGCATAATGCACTGGAGGTTGGCTTATAAAGAGTTAACTTTTGACCGCATGATGAGCATTTGCCAAATAGCGGCTATTGCTAGCATTATTGCGCCTTTATTGCTCTTGTTTTCTTTACGTTACGGTATTTTAGAAGAGCTAAAGAACAACTTAATGAATGATCCTAAAGTACTCTCTTTAACTTTAGATACTTCATACCATCTTAATGAAAATTTCTTTAATCAACTACAAAATAATAAACATGTAGGTTTTGTTATTCCTGAGATTACTGCTCTTAACGCCATAGTGGACATCAAGTTTCCAGGAGGAGTAAAAAGAGTTGAGGTGATCCCAACTAAGGTAGGCGATCCTATTGTAGTAGGTTCCTCTATTAGCTATCACACAGATGATCAAGCTCTTAAGAATGATGAGGTTTTTATTAATGAGAGCTTTGCTTTTCAGCGTGATATTAGAGTGGGAGATCAAATCAATGTCGTAGTGTCTCGTACTCAACAAGGTAGAAGGCAAGCTACTACTTTAAAAATGACGGTCAAAGGCATCATTAATCAGCGCTTTGTTAATGATGATTGCATTTTGGTAAATATGAAAGTATTAGATGCCATTGATTATTACCGTAATGGTTATGATCCTGCTTTGTTAACTAGTGGTAATTATGAAAATGACGCTGAGCGTATTTACGCTAAATTTCGTCTCTATGCTAAAAGCTTAGATGATGTTACTCCTTTGTATTACTACCTAGTAGAAAAGCGCCTTAATGTTACCTCTAAGATGCGTGATATTGAGAATGTTAAAGCTATTGGCAGTGTGCTGAACTTCGTCTTTGGTGTAGTTGCTAGTGTTTCCATTGTAGGAGGCATTATTGCGCTAGCAGGATTAATTTTAAGCTCACTTAAAGCTCGTAAACGTAATATCGTGCTCTTACGTCTTATGGGACAGACCTATAATGATATTTATCTTATTGTCATCATAGAGTCTCTAATTGTGGCTACTATTGGCTTTGTGCTGGCTTTTATGCTCTATTATCTTGGCTCATGGGTATTTAATTATTACTTTGAAAGCATCTTAGTAGGTAGCGTAGTAAGTAAGTTAACTCTGCTCCATATTGCAGGTTTCTTATTTGGAACTTTCTTACTCTCTGCTCTGGTAGCCTTAATCGCAGCTAAGTTTGTGATCTTAAAAGTAAATATTTCCGATGTCCTGCGCCAGGCCTAGCAGCCTGCGCTAGGTCTAATAGCCTGTGCTAGGCCTTATGGCCTAGCTCAGCCAAACTGAGCTGCGCTGCAATTATCCTGGCTAAGCCAGGCTAGGCCAAGCTTAGCCATAGCGCACTTCATTACTGCAATACACAGTGCAGCGTAGCTCAATACGGCATGGTACGACACTGTAAGGCAGTGCAGTGCTGTGTAGCACTAATCATAGAGTAGTATTTAATCTTTTGGGGCTAGTGACCTGTCAAAGGATCATCTACCTATTGGAAAACTAATTATTTAGCACTGAGCTAAAACATCCTTGCTTTGTGCAGAACACTTTACTGCGTAAACACGTTTTACTGCATCTTGATATTTTCATAATAAGGAGAACTCTACAATTAGCCTATGTAGTGCCCTTAAGGACTTTCTAGCCTTAATAGTTAGTCGTGCTCTTAAGCCTATTATTTTTTTTTTGAAAAAACACTGGAAAACCATAGCCTAATGTTAGCCCGTGCTGCTTAACCCCATAAGAAAGATCAGTGCTATCAAGCCCAGTTTAGGACGCTCTCTTGCAAGACAGGGGGAGCTGTGTGATCTCTTGTGAGCTTGTGGGCGCTCTGGATAGTACTGGTCGGGAGATGAGATTGGATGACATAAGCGGTAGAGCTGTGCAAGTAACCGAGCAACTAAGTAACCAAGCAAGCAATAAATCAACCAAGCAATCAATCAAAGGTGGTTGTGAAACTGCTTATAGTTAAGTTTAAAGGAGCAGGTGGTAGGTTGGTTTGGTAGTAGTCTTGATAAAACAGGCTAATTTAGGCACAAGGGTGTAAATTGGGGCAGGAAAGAGCGCTATTTTGGGGCAATAATAATAATATTTCTGACAACCAACAAATATTCGTAAGATTCTCATCTTAGGTAAAGATAAGATGTATTACTATTTATCGTTAATGCTAACAAGATTTTAGGAGTTAGTGCTATGGCAGTTTCTTTGTTAAGTAAAGCATTGGCAAAAGTTTTGAGTACTGGTTCTGGTATGGCCGTGATAATAGGTGTCGGTTGCTCTTTAGTGCTGGGCACTGGTAACGCATATGCGGCAGCAGAAAAAGATAGTGCCATGTTTTTTAACCCTAAGCCTCAAGATGATGATGTCATAGTTCCTATGCCATGCAAGGGCTTTATGGTGTTTAAAAAGGTTTATACCTCTAATGAAGATAAACTCCATGATAAGGGCTTTAGTGCTGGTAGTAACAACGCTGACTCACTTTTGACCCAAGCTCCTAATAGTCGTTACATTCAAGGTGCTTTTAAAGATAAACAAGGCTATTACTATCTTATTGGTAAATATGAGCTCAATTCCGCCCAATACGATATTCTAAGCTCATATGATCTTGGTAAAGGCAAGTGTTCAGATAAGAAGCTTGCGCCTAAAGATCGTATTGCTAAGAGCAATATTAGTTGGTTTGATGCTGTAGAGATTACTAGACAATATTCCCACTTTTTAGCAAGTAAAGCTGCGCAGCAAGCACTTACAGAGGTAAAGGGCAGTCAACTTCCAAGTGATGGTGCCAAGACCGTAGCTTTTGCTCGTCTTCCTACTGATAGTGAATGGGAGTTTGCCGCCCGTGGTGGTAATCGTGTAACTTCCTCTCAATTTAGTGCTGATGTTTTTCCTTTTGAAAATGGAAAAACTATTGCAGATTATGCTTGGTATAAAGGCAAAGGTAGCTCTATGGATGGTAGAGTACAGATTATCGGCGCAAAACTACCTAATCCATTGGGCATATACGATATCTTAGGTAATGTCTCTGAAATGATGCTTGATCCTTTCTATGCCACCAGAACTGGTAGATTACATGGCCAAAGCGGTGGTTATATAGTACGTGGAGGCAGTATCTTTAGTGGTCAGGATGGTATGATCACCGCTTATCGCTCTGAGCGTGCTTACTTTACTAAAGGCAATGAAACTAAAAGCCGTGATATGGGTATGCGTCTAGTGTTGTCCATCCCTTTTACTAATTCTATTGAAGAGGTGCGAACCTTAAAAGAGCAGGTAGCTAAGCTTGGTAATGACGATAATTCTGATACCAAGGGCGGTGGTAATTTAAATACTATTGCTGAGCTCGATAAGATTATCGCAGAGCAAAAGCAAGCCCAGCAAAAGGCCGAACAAGATCGTAAGGCAGCACAAAATGCCGCAGAGCAGGCTCGCAAAGAGGCTCAAAAAGCAGCTGAGCTTGCTAAAGAAGAAGTGCAAAAAGCAACTGAACTTGCACAAAAGCAAGCTGATAGTGATATCAAGCAAGCAAAACTTGAGCAGGATAAGTTGCAAAAGGAGTTAGAGCTAAGCAAGAAAGAGCTAGAGCTTAGTCAACAGGAAGTGGCCAAGGCTCAAAAGGAGCGTGATGACTTAGGCTCTTATTTAATGTCTATGCAACAAAACCTCCATAAGTTGCGTGCCAATATGATTGAGGCCAATGCTAAAAAGGAGGAAATGCGTGATCGTGCTATTGTCTCTAATTTACGCTTAGGCGGTTATTTGTGCTCCACTATTGCTCGTGAAGAGATTGCTCGTGAGCGTTACGCCCAAAGAGAGGAAATTTTACGTAAGGTACCTCTAAAAGAGTGCCGTGCAGATAGTCAAAGTAAAGAGTGCTTAAAGGCTACTGAACAACAGGAGCTAAAGTTTAAGCAAGATCGTGCCTTAGTAGATCATATGGTTGATTACTATGTAAGCTACTATGCTGATCATATTACCGACACTATGAATACCTTTGATTACAAGTTTATTAAAGAGCAGCTTAAAAATGCTCAACAATCCTTAGGTAAGAATGAAGGTACCTTAAGTGAGTATATTGCCCAATTCTTAAACGACCTTGATAAGCATCAAACAGCAGGTCGTGATTTAGAGGCCAATAAAAAGCTTTGGATTAAGCAATGTCGTGCTTTAAAGCACTAATAGCAAAAATTTGGGTCACATATTTTCAATCTAAGGAGCATCCTAATAAGAGTTAAGTAACTAACTCTTATTGGAAGATATAGTCCTAAGCTCGGATATAAGGAAGAGATCGATGATACGATTAATGCGCTTGAGTTCCAATGATTTGGCTCCACAGGTAGCTAATGCTTTGTCTGAGCTGGGCACTTTATTACAAGAGCTTAAGCTTGATTCCTCTACTAGTTCTTTAATTGCTATGAGTAGCCACTCAGGCGATTACTTAAACTTTAACTCTAATATGTCTGGCTCTATCAAAGAGCTAACTATAGAGCAGGGTGTTCCTAAGTTTTATAAAGAGCAATTACATGCGGCCCAAAATTACTCTTTTAGAGCCAATAAAATCATCGAGGTTCTAAAAGATAAATATCCGTCCTTAACTAGTGAGGATGGCTCTTTACAGTTATCCAATAAGCAAAATCTCAGTGCCCCTGAGTTTCTTTATGCTTTAATTAGCCAGCCTCAATATATGCTCGTGATTAATGATCGTGAGCCTGTAATTATTCCTTTCTTTTCGCAAGAGCACTGTAATAACACCTTAAACAACCCTCAAGAGCGCTTAAATGCTATTAAAACCGTAGGTGTTACTAGTGCCATTTTAGCCAGCTTTTTTGCCTCAGGCTCAGCTGCCGCAGCTAATGTCCAATCATCAACAGCAGCAGACAGCTCAAATGTTGATCAAAATTTTGACCCAGGCCTTCAACCATCAGTAGAGGGTAGTAAAGATACAGAGGCCTCTCAAGAACAGGCCGATAGCGCCAACTTTAGCGCCACTAGTAGCGCTGTTGGCGGTGCTGGTGCGGGCGCATCAGAGGCAGGCTCAGGTGCTGAGGGCTCAGGTGATGCTGGCACAGGCGCAGCTGGCACAGGCACAGTAGGTGCTGGCACAAACGCAGTAGGGACCGAAGGCGCAAGCGCTGCTGGCGCAAGTGCAGCGGGTGCGGGCGCTGGGGCTGGTGCGGCTGCTGCGGGGAGGAGCTTGGGAGGATGTTTAATTCCAAGCTTAATTGCTTTATTGCTGTTGTTAGCTTTGTTGGCCTTTTATTTCTTTAAGCTCTATCCTTGGCCTTTTGATAAGGCCAATGAGCAAGAGTTGTTGCTTGATCAATTAAACGAGCAAGTAATTGAGGATGAGCTTAACTTAAATAAGATTAATGAGCTTATTGAAAAGACCCAAGAGAAAATTGCTTTAGGACAGCAAGATGCACAAGAGCAACAGCTTGCTAACTTAAAAGCTACCTTAGCTAAGGATGAGCAAACTCTTAAAGAAATTGAGCGTCTGTTAGGTTTAGTCAATGATAAAGATGAACAGATAAAGGATGCGGAACTGGCAAAGGCTCAAGAAGAGGCTGCTAAGGAAGCTGAGGCTGAGGCTGCTGCTAAGGCAGCGGAGGAGGCTAAGCTTGCTCAAGGCGCTGGTAAGGTCACTTTACCTAAGTGCGAGACCATTGTTAAGCAAGGAAAGATGCCTAATTTAATTATTGCAACCGATGGCTCTGGTTCCATGATTAACTTGCTCTCTGATGGATCAATGCGTATTGATGCTGCTATCAAGGCTGCTCATGCTTTAATTGATCAAGTAGATAAGAATGTGCCAATTAGATTATTTGGTGTTCAAGGTTGTCCTCTGGCTCGTGATTATGGCACTTTTTCAGGTAATGAGCGCCAACGCTTAAAAGCTGCTGTAGCTCAGACCAATCCTATGTTGCAGAGCATTCCTTTTCAAGTGCTAACTCCTTTAGTTAGTGGTATGAGAGGTATGGCCTCTGCTGCTCCTAAGAACGCTGATTCTATTGGCGTGTTAATTTCTGATGGTGTTGATACCTGCGATGGCACTGAGGATCTTAACCTTTGTGAGGTAGCACGTCAGATCCATAAAAGTAAACCACGCTTGAAAATTCATGTGGTCTTAATTGGAGAGGATGCTCCTGATGCTAAATGTATCGCTGATATTACTGGGGGCAAAGTTTATAAGCCAGGCAATACCAAAGCCTTAATTGAAGATTTAAAGAATGCAGGCAAGAGCTTGCAAAAGGTTTGTCAGTAGTTTTTGTTAATTACCAAGGAGGAGGTAGTTAGATTAGTCTCTACTAGTCTAATGCCATAAGAGTATGAAAAGAGTTATTTTAAAAAGCGGTGGGATTTATGATTTTGAACCCCTTGGTAAAGGCGGTGCTTTCTATGAAAACGCAGATTCCTTTTTAGATGCTATCGATAATAACGTTCATCTTCCTGGCCAAAATGGAAACGCCAGTAAATATTTAGCCAAGCCTATTGTCCATAAGGAAAGCCGCACTATTGATTGGATGATTAATTTTGAAAGTCTCAATCCTAATGATCAATATGAAATTGTTCCTTGGGCTCAGGCTAGCGCAGAGGAAAAGAAGAAGGCTAATGAGGAGTTAAAAGCTTTTACTCAAGCTTTGAACCAATATGGCAGGTCAATGAATCGCCGCCAAGATCAAAATAGTAGTAGCGCTTTATTAGCTAGTTATTTACTGGGTGATAAGGAAGCTCAGGAACTACCAGCTATTCACTTTCCTAACCAAGACTGTGTCTTTATTGTAGACGGTATTCCTGTTATTACTTTCTGGGGCTTTTCCAACGAACCAGATGTTCCAGCAGGTAGTCCTTTAGCGATGTTAAAAACAGCTCCAGTTTTTAGCCCACCTTTAAATTCTAACTTTGAGTCTCCTGTGCAACAGCCACCTCAGCCACCACAGCAGCCACCATATATTGAGCCTGCGCCTAATAATGAGCCTCAAGAGCCAAGAAAGAAACATGCTTGTTTCTTACCTTCATGGTTGTTATGGCTGTTATTGTTATTACTATTAATTCCATTATTACTCTGGCTGTTATGGAAATTCTTTGGCCTCTTTGCCTCTTTATTTGGAGCCCCAGAGCTGCCTAGTGCCAATGTAAATCCACCAGCTATTGAAGCTCCAGCTGAGAACCCTCCTCAAGAACCTCAAGACCCTGTGGTAGAGGCTCCTGCTGAGCCGTCAGCTCCATCAGATCCTATGAATTTGGATATTCCTCTTCCTGATGTTACTTTGCCTAATGTCAATTTAGAGGGCGGTTCAATCTCTGGTGGTAATTTATCCATGACCCCTGGTGCGGGCACTGGTACTGGTGGTGATGCTGCTATGGGCGGTACAGGCGAATCTGCCGCTGCTGGCGCTGCGGCACCTGGTGAGCAAGGTGCAGCTCCTGCGCAAGACGGTGCGCCAGCTGGAGCACAAGATGGTGCGCAAGCTGGCACTGGCGCTGGTACACCTGCACCAGAACCAGGTGCTAGTGACCAAGGTGTGCCTCCTGTGGCTAATGCAAGCGATCTGGGCGTAGCTCCTGCTGAGCAAGGCGCTGGTGCACCTACAGCTGATGCTAGTGCTGCTGCCCCAGCACCAGCTCCAGCACCAGCTACTGCTGGTGGCAATGGACAAAATGCGCCTGTGATTCCGCCTGATATTATGGCTAACAATAATTTAAGCCAAGCTCAAAAAGAGGCTATTGCAGCTGCTCGTGCCGCTGAGCAACAAGCTGGTATTGATGCTGCCCGTGCTGCTGAAAACCAAGGTGGAACAGCAGGAGGTGCTGTACCTCCTGAGCTACCTGCTTTGGGTATGAGTAAGACTAATGGCTCGGTAGCTTCTCAGGGTGTAAAGCTTTTTGATGGCGATTGGCAAACTAAGTCACCACTTATGGATAGTGCCAATGGCCGTCCTTTACAAATGAGTTATAATTTTAAAGACGGTAAAGGACAGGTAACTGTAACCAGACCAGATGGATCTAAATGTGTATCACCTTCAAGTGCCGCTGTAGTTAACAATGGCATTGAGATCACTAATAGCGGTCGTGCCGTATGTCCAGATAAAAGTACTTACCAACTGCCAAAAGTTCGTTGTACTGATCAAGGAAATGGCATGGTTAAGTGTGACGGACAAGTAGGATCACAGACTTTCCCTATCACTTTCCACCAAAACTAACAAAGTTTAATGGAGCTAGGACAATTGAGATTGTCTTGGCTCTTGTACAAGGACAAGTATCAGGTGAGCTTTATATGGCCACTTGATACTTGATGCTGCTTTATAAGTTTCTAAAGGTAAGATCATGAAAAAAATTGCTTTAGTAAGTGCTTTGATAGTTACTATGGCTTTGAGCGGTTGTAATTCAACTACTGGAGGCGTGGGAGGGGCTGATCCTGATGCTCGTTTAATTAGCAAAGACTTTAATGTTGAAAAGAGCTCTTATGTTACCTCTTGCTTAGTAGGCGCTGGTGTTGTTGGTGTAGGTTGCATGTTGATTGCTAGCTCTTCTCAAAGAGCCGTATGTATTGCAGCTGCTGCAGCTGGCTGTATGGCCTCTATGGGTGTGAATGCTATTTTGGATAATATTCGTCAAAATTATCACACCAAGGAAGCTCAGTTAGATGCCCTTATGGATCAGCTTGAGGTTAATCGCCAAAAGGCTGTTCAAATGAATGCTGCTGCTCATCGTGTTTATCAAGATGATCATGCTAAGTTCTTACAAATGAAAAAGGACATTAATGCCAACAAGGTATCAGCCGAACAGGTTAAAAAGTCCATTGCTCAGTACAATGCTAATATCAAGGTGTTACAAGAAAACCTTGAAGTGCATGAGGAAAACGTCAATAAGTACAAAGAAGTGCGTGATGGTTTAGTGGGCAAAGAAATGCTAACAGCCCAAGAGAAGAAAAAGCTCAAGGAATTGGATCGCCAAATTGCAAGCTTAGAAAAGACTGTCGATGATTTACGCAGTGTTTATTCCTCTAACGTAGACGATCGCAATGTCTTGAACTTAGCTTTAGAAAAGGGCGTTGAAATTAACGCACAAGCCTAAGCTTAAGGTAGGCCAAAGGCCCAAGGCCAGGCAGGCCCATGGCCTGTCTCTAGGCCTAGGCTCATGCCTAGGTTAGTGGACTGGGCCTGGGCCTGGGCTTTAGCTTATTGCTCTATATAGATTTGTTTATCTGAGTCGGTAAGAATCATGTTAAAAGATTATGTATCAGCCAAAGTTGGTGGAATAGCTTTAGTTAGCTGTTTGTTATTAAGTGCTTGCGCCTCTACTCCAGAGGAGTGCGATCCTAGTCAAGATCAAGGATTCTTTGGCAAAATGGGGTGCGTTGTTACTGGTTCATACGAGGCTCGTGTGAATGCTAAACAACAAAGAGTTGCTGATTTAAGAGCTGAGGTTGAGACTCTTAATCAAATGACCCGTGATATCCAGGCTCAAAATAGAGCCTTGATGGGTGATTACTTTGCTCGTTTACAGGTTCTGGATAAGACTAAGCTCGATTTGATGGAGCTTGAAAGTCAGTTAGCCAAGAAAAAGGCTTTAAGCGTAGACTTACAGGAACAAATCGATGGTCTTAAGGGTAAGGTAGCTCAGATGAGCACTAAGAGCGCTGCTTCTAAGTCTATTGCTAAAAAGGAAAAGGAAATTGAAGAGCTTAATGCCCAGATTGAGGCTTTAAGCCAAAGCATGACTATGTAAGTCTGTTTTTTAATTTTCTTTAAACAAAGCCCTCAAATTCTATATTTGGGGGCTTTGTTTTGGTAAAAGATAAGGCCACTTTATGGAGTTTTACTGAGGGCTTGTTCCAATGTGCTATACTTTCGCTCTAGAATTTGTGTAGATGTCCTAAATATAGTGTTTAGGACTGGTTTTTTAATATGCTTTTAAACAGCATTTGCTGCTGACAGGAGTTTCAATGGTAGCTGTGGAACAGGCACTTGCCGAGATTGCTCGTGGTGCTCAGGAAATTATTCCTTTAGATGAGCTTAAGAAGAAGCTTGAGAGTGGTCGTGAGCTGGTAATTAAACTTGGTATGGACCCAACTGCACCTGACATTCACTTAGGTCACACAGTTATTCTTAACAAGTTACGTACCTTCCAGAATTTAGGTCACAAAGTAGTTTTAATTATTGGTGACTTTACTGCATCTGTCGGTGACCCATCAGGTAAGAATGCTACTCGTCCTCAATTATCACGTGAGCAAATCTTAGCTAATGCCCAGACTTACGCTGAGCAAGCTTTCAAAGTTTTAGACAAAGAGAAGACTGAAATTCGCTATAACAGCGAGTGGTTAAATGCTTTAGGCGCTGATGGTGTAATTAGATTAGCCTCTAAGCTTACCGTTGCTCGTATGCTTGAGCGTGAAGATTTCACTAAGCGTTATCAGTCTGGTCAGCCAATTGCCATCCACGAGTTCTTGTATCCATTGTTCCAAGGTTATGATTCTGTAGTACTTAAGGCCGATGTTGAGCTTGGTGGTACTGATCAGAAGTTCAACTTATTAATGGGCCGTGAACTTCAAAAGGATGCTGGTTTAGAGCAGCAATGCGTCTTAATGATGCCTTTATTAGTAGGTTTAGATGGTGTCAAGAAGATGTCTAAGTCTGCTAATAACTATATTGGTGTACATGATGCTCCAAACGAAATGTTTGGCAAGATTATGTCCTTATCTGATGAGTTAATGTGGTCTTACTTTGATCTCTTATCTTTCCGTCCATTAACTGAAATTAATGAGCTTAAGCAAAAGTGTCAAAGTGGTGAGATGAACCCACGTGATGCTAAGATGGAATTAGGTAGAGAGATTGTTGCTCGTTATCATGGTGAGCAAGCTGGTTTAGATGCGGTAAATGGCTTTATTAACCAATTTGCTAAAGGCGCTATTCCTGAGGACATTGAGGAGTTTACCTTCGAGAATGTTCAGTCCTTACCAAATATGCTCAAGGATGCAGGCTTAGTAGCTTCTACCTCTGAGGCTATGCGTATGTTAAAGCAAAATGCTGTTAAGTGCGATGGCGAGGTTATTAGCGATCCTAAGGCTACTGTTGAGCCTGGCACTAAGGTATACCAAGTAGGTAAGCGTCGTTTTGCTCGCATTACTGTTAAGTAAGATTATCTGCAAAATTTATTAAATAGCGTATATAAGCAAATTGTGCGCTAAAATATAGCCCGCTATAGATTATGATTAATTTGTAGTGGGCTTTTTAATTTTTATTTAGCTAAATTTGAGGTTTGACATGGCTAAGACTCAGGATGAATTAAAAGAGATGGTAGCTCTTAAGGCTCTAGATTTCATCCCACAAAATGGTATTTTAGGCGTGGGCTCTGGCTCTACAGTGGTCAAGTTTATTAAGGCCATTCAAGCTCAAGGAATTAAAGTAGAAGCTGCTGTATCCAGCTCTAATGCTACTACTGCTCTATTAGAGGAAATTGGCGTTAAGGTTTTAGATCCAAATAGCTGTGAGCCATATGATGTTTATATTGATGGCGCAGACGAAGTAAACGACGACTTTGAAATGATCAAAGGCGGCGGCGCTTGCTTAACCCGTGAAAAGATTTTAGCTTCTATGGCTAAGCGCTTTGTATGCATCGTAGATAAGTCCAAGTTAGTACAAACTTTGGGCAAATTCCCTCTTCCTGTAGAGGTAATTCCAATGGCCCGTGAGCAGGTAGCTCGTACCTTACGTACTTTAGGTGGTAATCCTGTATTACGTGAGGGTTGTATTACCGATAATGGTTGTGAGATCTTAGATGTTCATGGCTTATCTATTACTAACGCCAAAGAGCTCGAAGATAAAATCAATGCCATTCCTGGTGTAGTAACTGTAGGTTTATTCGCTCACCGTGGTGCTGATGTAGTTTTATATGCTACTGATGATTGTGTAGTAGAGCGTACTAAGTAATAGCACTTATTTTTGCTCTTTAGGTTTTAAAAAAAAGCGCATTGTTCATTGGGGGCGATGCGCTTTTTTCTTTGGATCAAAATAGTGCTTACAGATGATTAATAGTGCAAATTTAGGCTCTTTAATGGGGCAGAGTGCTTTGTGTCTGTAGCTAAGATCACGTTGATGACAACTTTTAGTCAGTTGGCATGGTATTAGGAAATTAACGATCAATGCCTGTGCTATATTAGTTGTAATA
>Scrappy_p2__coassemble_734_pt1 | contig 30254 bp, 19 predicted proteins | sample Scrappy_p2__metabat2_low_PE_025 | metagenome-assembled genome bin Scrappy_p2
TTTGCCATATTGACGATAAATACGAAATACCATTAATAAAAATGTTGAAAATAATTTTATTATTTGTTATCGCAAGAGTATAATCTATATATTAGATTGTATATGTTTCTAGAGGTCGTCTATTATGGATGCTGATGAGTTCAAAGAGCTACTAGAGCAATTTCGTAGTAAGTCTAAGCACCATTTCTTTAAGGTAGAATCAACTCTTTCTCCTCAGGAAATTTGCGTGCTATTTAAGCAGTCTAACAGGTTGCGCTTGGCTGGCGATGAGCTGTTTAACCATATGCGCAAACGCTATAATCAATTGGTGCGCACCAAAAGATATCGTGCTCTGTTAAAGCTTTTAGGCAAGGCTGAAGCTACCCCTGATGAAAAACAGAGCTATGCTCAACAGCTTGAAGAAATGCAAGCAGAGTACAACGTAACCATGGCTTGTTTTCTTGAGACTATGCAAGGTCTTCAAGTTAAGTATCAAGTTGATGGTGCTTTTGCTTTTTCCAAGGCTATGGATATTTGGAAGGACATTGAGTCTTGTCTCTATCAAATTGATGCAACCTTGGAGCAATCTAATCACGACATGTACCCAGCATTAACTGCTGCGCAGATTAATAAGGGCATCATTTTAATGGTAAAAGATGGCACTTTGCAGTTTAAGTGTGGTTCAATGGTATTTGGTGCCAAAATTAAGGATAACTTTGAGCAAGAGGAAATTAATGCTGTTATCCATTATTTGACTAATCACAGTCAAGTAGATCAGGATGCCATTAAGATCTTTAAGAGCACTGGAACTTGCATTAACACTTATCGTCCTTGCTATGTATCTCTGGTTCCTCAAATTATCAGAGATAAGCGTCGCCTCTATATTAGTCTCTACCTAGAGGGATTATCTAAGAATCAGCTAGCCAAGATGCACGCACGTCGACCTATTGCAGATTAGGTTAGGTTCAGCAAGCTTAAACTATAGCCCGAGCTCATGATGGGGCATGTTAGTCATGCCCCTTTTCATGGGCTCTGCTTTTATTTGGGATGCAAGAGCAGCACAAATATGCGCAGTGCTTAGCTAAGCTTAGCTAAGCTCTGCTTAGCAGAGCAGTGCTAAGCTGTGCTTGGCTCAGCTGAGCTATTTGGCCTTGGAGAAGAAGGCTAAGACCACCATTAAGAAGGCACCTACGCACACAGCAATATCAGCAACATTAAAGGCTGGATAAGCCCAAGTAATATTGCCCTGCTCATCTTTTAGGTAGAACAAGAGAAAATCAACTACATAGCCATGCATGAGGCGATCAATTAAATTACCTATAGCACCACCAATAAAGAGCGCATAGGCTATGCAATGTCCCTTTAGCGAAGCCTTGGTTCTTAAGAGCATAATCACAAAGACTAATGCCATAAAAAGAGCAATGCCTGAGAGCACGTAACGTTGTACCCCGCCCCAATCAGCAAACATGCTAAAAGCAGCGCCATAATTGTAAACATGCACTAGATTAAAAAAAGGTAAGACTTCAATACCACGAGTATTGTAATCAATATTACCCACACACCAGTATTTGGTAATTTGGTCTAATACAATTACAAGAATACTTAATAACAAATAGCGACCGCCATTACGTTGGCGAGTATTGGAAAAAATAGAGCTGGAATTTCTAGACACAATCAAAATCTACACAATAAAACAATAATAAGGCTCAATTGAAACAGCCTAACACTAAGCTTAGCTAGATAATACCAAAGCCCAATTATTGATACAAATGAAAAAATTAGGCCACTGCTTTAAATTTAAAACAGTGGCCTTTTTAATAGGCTAGCTTTTAGCTAGCAAGCTATCTTGCTATCTGGCTAGCTAGCTGGCATTTGCCCAGCTGCTAGCTAGATGGTAGCAAGCTTTAGCTGGTGCTTAGGCGAATAAGCGCTTCTCACCGAAACGTAAGATGTTCTCTAAGCAGCGTGGGCATAAGGTTGGGTGCTCGCTATCAGAGCCAACGCCCTCTTCGTAGTGCCAGCAACGCTCACACTTTTGAGCATTAGACTTGGTGACTACAAAGCCTACCTTAGCACCGTTGAGGTCACAAACAACAGCATTCTCAGGAGCCTCACCCTCGTTTACAGTTACCTTAGAGGTAATGAGTACGAAGCTAAGCTCGTTGCCTAAAGCTTGTAAATCCTTGACTAAGTCGCCCTGAGCGTAAACATTAACCTCAGCCTCTAAGGAGCCGCCGATTACGCCTTCATTACGTACTTGCTCAATAGCACGGTTAGCCTCATCACGGAAAGCTAAAATACGCTCCCAGTAAGCTGAATTGAACTGTGAGTTCTCATCAATAGCCTTTAAGTTCTCGTGATCAAACCAAGTAGCGGTGAATACGAACTCGTCATGCTTACCTGGCATTACCTCCCAAACTTCTTGAGCGGTAAAGGATAAGATTGGAGCAATCCATCTTACTAAGCACTCTGCAATCATATAAAGAGCGCTTTGGCAGGAACGACGGGCTAAGCTATCGGTCTTAGCAGTGTATTGACGATCCTTAATAATGTCTAAGTAGAAAGAACCAAGCTCAATGGAGCAGAAACGCATTAAGGTCTTTACTACTAAGTGGAAATCATAATTATCGTAGTAAGAAACGATTTCCTCTTGGGTCTTCTTAGCTAAAGAAACGGCCCACTTATCAAGCTCAACCATCTCGTCAAACTTAACCATGTGCTCTTGTGGATCAAAGCCATTTAAGTTTGCTAATAAGAAACGAATGGTGTTACGAATACGACGGTAAGCATCAGAAGAGCGCTTAAAGATCTCTTGAGATACAGCAATATCACCAGTGTAATCGTTAGTAGCAACCCATAAGCGGAGTACGTCAGCACCCATCTTGTCCCAAATCTCTTGAGGAGCAATTACGTTACCTAAGGACTTGGACATCTTGCGACCGTGCTGGTCAACAGTAAAGCCGTGGGTTAATACTTGATTGTATGGGGCTCTATCCTTCATGGCTACAGAAAGCATTAAGGAGGACATGAACCAACCACGGTGCTGATCAGAACCTTCTAAGTATAAGTCAGCCTTATGACCACGGAACTCTGGACGCTGATCGGTTACAGAGAAGTGAGTTGAACCTGAGTCAAACCATACGTCTAAGGTGTTTGGATCCTTATAGTATAAAGGAGCCTCCTCTGGGCTGATTAAGTCTTCAACCTTGAGATCCCACCAAGCTTGAATACCCTTCTTTTCAACCTCGAGTGCAACCTTTTCAATAATTTCGCTGGTGCGTGGGTGAATCTTACCAGTTTCCTTATTTACTAATACGGCGCAAGGCATACCCCAGGTACGTTGACGGGAAATACACCAGTCAGTACGCTGTGACACCATGGCCTCAATACGGTTTTGACCCCAAGCAGGAATCCAACGTACACCCTTAATTTCCTCAAGAGCACGCTTACGTAAGCCATTGCCATCCATGGTAATGAACCATTGCTGGGTAGCACGGAAAATAACTGGAGTCTTGTGTCGCCAGCAGTGTGGGTAGCTGTGGGTGATCTTCTCAGCCTTTAATAAAGCATTACGCTCTACTAAAACCTTGATTACCTCAGGGTTAGCCTTAAATACATTTAAGTTAGCAAATAAAGGAGTATCCTTTAAGAAGCAACCATCTGGGCCTACTGGGTTAAAGATCTCAATGCCATACTTCATACATACAGCATAGTCGTCTAAACCGTGACCACCAGCGGTGTGAACACAGCCAGTACCAGCTTCTAAGGTTACGTGGTTACCTAAAATGATAGGTACGCAAATATCATAGAATGGGTGATGGAACTTTAAGAGCTCTAAGTCTTTACCCTTACAAGTACCAACAATGCTGTAGTTCTCCTCAGCGATTTCTAAGGTCTTCATTACGTTCTCAACTAAGTCTTGAGCAACGATATAACGACCTTCCTTTTCGCCCTTAACGGCAACTAAAGCATAGTCAAAGCTCTCGTTTAAGGAGATAGCACGGTTAGCAGGTAAAGTCCAAGGAGTAGTAGTCCAAATTACGCAGCTGATATCACCAGTGCTTGGCTCTACATTACCAAAAGCCTTTAATACAGCATCTTGGTCTTGAGCTAAGAAGCGAACATAAATAGCATCAGAGGTTACATCATAGTACTCAACCTCAGCCTCAGCTAAAGCAGACTGACAGTCCATACACCAGTAAACTGGCTTGTAACCTAACACGAAGTGACCATTTTCAATAACCTTACCTAAGGCACGGATAATGTTAGCCTCAGTATCAAAGTTCATGGTCAAATATGGGTGATCCCAATCGCCTAAAACACCTAAGCGCTTAAAATCAACCATTTGAGCAGCGATCTGACGCTTAGCGTACTTACGGCACTCTTCTCTAAATTGAGCAGCATCAATCTTATCGCCTGGCTTGCCTACCTCGCCCTCTACCTTTAACTCAATAGGAAGGCCGTGGCAGTCCCAACCTGGAACGAAAGGAGAATCTAAATTAGATAAGGTCTTAGCCTTTACGATAATGTCTTTTAAAGTCTTGTTAATCGCATGGCCAATGTGGATGTTACCATTGGCATATGGAGGGCCATCGTGAAGAATGAAAGTATTGCAGTTCTTACGGGACTCTCTGATCTTTTGATAAAGATTGCGCTCTTCCCAGCTCTTGAGCATATTAGGCTCACGCTTGGCTAAATCGCCACGCATTGGAAAAGCAGTCTGTGGAAGATTTAAAGTTGACTTGTAATCTGCCATTGGATGCATCCTAAATTTAACGATTAACAGTAATACCCTTGGTTTAAACTACATTAAACCAAAATAGGGTTGTCAAGACTAAGTAAATATTGTGCCCTATCTTTGTCAGCAGCAATTTGTTTAACCAATTGATCTAAGCCTGAAAACTTCATTTCATCTCTGATCTTATGTTTAAATGCCACCTCAATTTCTTTGCCATAAAGATCACCAGAGAAATTTAAAATGTGAACTTCAAGTAAAGAATGCAGAGTCTCAATGGTTATAGTAGGTCTATAACCTACATTAGCTACACCATTAAAGACACCAAAAGGACAAGTAACCCTTACGGCATATACGCCCTTAAGAGGGCAAATACGTCGATTTAAATTGATATTGGCGGTTGGAAAGCCTAAGGTTCGGCCAATAGCATTGCCATGTACCACACGGCCTGAAATAGAATAAGGTCTGCCTAAATATTTCTGTACGGTAACAAAATCACCCTGCTCAACAAGACCACGGATTAAAGTACTAGAAATGCGCACGCCTTGCTCTTCAACTTTACCAACTGAAGAACACTCTATTCCTTGTTCTTGGCAACGCATAGCCAAGTTCTCAAAAGAATAAGCTCCACCTTTACCAAAATTAAAAGGTGTACCTACAGTGACGCTTTTAACGTCCATTTGCTCTTTAAGAACTTTGACAAATTCTTCGTCATTAAGATCAGCAAACTTTTTATTAAAGCTAATACAAAAGACGTTATCAATACCGAAGGCACGAAATACTCTTAACTTATCTCTTATATTAAATAAGCGAGCTGGCACCTTACGGCCAAAAAATTCCATTGGTTGGGGCTCAAAAATTAATACTGCAGTCTCTAAGCCCATCTTACGAGCTTTTTCTTGCATGCAACTGATTACCGCCTGATGCCCCACATGAAAGCCATCAAAATTACCTATAGCTAAGGCAACTCCCTTAGTGCTTCCATGAAAATCAGACAACCAACGATAAAGACGCATGATACTTGCAATCCCCAATCACTAAAAACAAATCCCAGAGCCAACCAGGAAAACCAATATCTAAAAATTTTTACTAGCGTGCTATAGCTAGCTATATAAAAGTAGATGACAATTATAGCGTTAAAAACGGCTTTGTGCGCTATTTGATCACCTGTATAGCACTACAATTGTGCAATAAATTTGCACATAATCCCCAAAAGGCCAATGCTCTTGCAATTTTTAAAAAAGCACATATAAACAGCACAACTAGTATTTTTAGTTAGATTTGTACTTAATTTGCGCAAAAAGAAGCATAAAAACACCGTTTTAAGTAATTTTTACCTACCAGTCATGCCCCAAAAAATATCAAGAGTGCGCAATTTTTGAACATGGCTTTTTCCAATATTTAAAGAAAAAAAGATATAGGCTATGTATGAAGGCCTCATACATAGCCTATATGCTAATTAAATATTGCCAATATTATTAATTACTTGCCATTAACAATATAGCAAGCATCCTTAAGACCGAGCTTACAAGCCTTGTTATAGTAGGCGCTGGCTTGGTTTAAATTCTTTTTAACACCAACTCCCTGAGCATAGGCAAAAGCTACCTGCATACATGAAGTGCCAGACTTTAAGTTACAAGCCTTAATGCTATTTTGCATAGCAGAATCATAACGACCTTGGCTAAGGTCACTCATAGCTAACTGCTCACAGCCAACTGGAGAGTTAAGCTTACAAGCTTGGGTTAGGGCTCGATTAGCAGTGGCATTATCATTTTGCTGCATAGCACTATTAGCAAGCTGCATACATGAATCCTTATTACCACTATCACAAGACTTACCATAAGCATTAGTAGCCTCAGGTGAGACAGTGCCATAAGAGGCAATTAAGGCAGTGCAAGCAAGCTTATGATCTAAATTGCAAGCTTGAACTAAATATTGTTGACCACTCTTGCCAGAGTTTAAGCCCAGCTCATAACAAGCCTGAGCATTTTGAGCAGAACAAGCTTTGCCTAATGGGCTTTGAGCTTGAGCGCTTTGAGATCTAAAGATGTGGTAATCACCAACAAATTGACAAGCTACATTATTATTAGCGTCACAAGCTTTATTAAAGAGCTCTAAAGCTTTATCTAAATTGCCTGAGCGTACTTTAGAACGAGCTAAAGTTACACAAGAATCCATATTGCCTAAATCGCAAGATCTTTGGTAAGCACTAGCAGCCTCTGAGAACTTTTTGGCTTTAACCATACGCTCGGCTAAAGCTTGGCAAGCACTGCCATCTTTGAGATCGCAAGCCTTAGAGTAAGCATCATTGCCCTCTTTATACTTCTTAAGCTCATAGAGACGGTCACCTAAACGTAGGCAAGCAGAGGAGTTATTAAACTCACAAGCCTTCTTATAGGCATCTAACGAACTATCAGATTTGCCAAGCTTAGTTAATTGCTCAGCACCACTAACACAATTGTTAGCACCGCCAATCTTACAGCCTAAATCAAAGTTCTTTTGTGCCAAGGCAGTATTTTTAAATTCGGTATTAACTAAACCTAACTTATAAAAGGCATCACCAGCAATAGCAATATCACCTGACTGAGTAGCCATAGTATAAGCATTGGTAAGCTCATCACGAATGTAGCGACCAGGCAACCAAGTTTCGATATTTAAACCATCTTTATAGGCTCTAAAAAAGAGATCGCCTTTAATTAAACAGTAGCGTCTATCACTGCCACAGGCCTTAGTAGCCAAGACAATAGCACTCTTAAGATCATCAAAGTTGCCTTTGAGCTCATAATCAGAAAGAGCCTCTAAAGCCATAACCTCGCAGCTCTTACCACCACGCTCACGGCAATCTTTTTTAATAGCCTCAGCACGAGCTAAGATAGCTGCTTGTAATTCTTCTTCACTCAATGGCTCGCCATCTTCATTCATAGTAGAACTATTTACTGGCGCATAATTGATAGGCTCACGTGGGCTATTAGAGTTACAACCACTGACAAAGAGGCTTAAAGATAACAATAGCCCCAAAAGCCCCTGCTTTTTTAAGTTCATATCCACGTAAAATTCTCTCCTTGGCACTTTTGCTCTTTGATAGAAGTTGTCAGGATTTAGGACTGTAATTGAGCTAACCACTAAATCCTGACAACTTGTATAAAGACGATTAAAGCAAAAATTAAGCCGTGCTCATTTGGGCTGAATTTTAACCCAAATAAACAGACTATTTGCTCTTACTTAGAGTTTTTAATGGTTTTAAAGCAATATTTTCATCAAAAGCTACTTTAGCAAAATGGCTTTCTTATGCCATTTTATTGAAAATCAAGAATTTTTTTGTCTATAAAGCTCACATATATGCACTTTTCTTTAATCCTTTTGATATAATACCGCGTTTAGTGCCTCCAGTAGCCTGAAAATACCCAACGAACAAGGCCTGTTGGCGGCTCACAATCTTTTAAAGTACTTTAATAAATAATAAAACCAGGAGCTATTCGTGCCTAATATTAAGTCTGCAAAGAAGCGCGCTCTTCTCTCTGAGAAGTCCCGTCAACGTAATGTTGCTGCTCGTTCCAAGATGCGTACCTTAATGAAGAAGGTTCTCGCAGCTGTTGCTCAAAACAATAAGGAAGCTGCTGTTGCTGCATTTAAGGAAGCTGAGCCAGTTTTAGACCGCGCAGCTTGCAAGGGTTTAATCCACAAGAATAAGGCAGCTCGTCACAAGAGTGAACTTGCTAGCAAGATCAAGTCTTTAGCTTAATCGCGCTCCTTATTTAAAAAGCCCTGCTTTATTGCAGGGTCTTCCTTGCACAGCTTGCAGAGATTCTTTATTTATCAAAGGTTTTCTGCAAGCTGTGCAAAAAAGTTGGCCATGTTAAAGTTATGCTTTACATGGCCAATTTTTTTACCTATAACTTATTAAAAAAGTAATTCGGCAAGTAATTTGCTTGTATTATCTAGATTATCTAATGGCTAACAACAGTTAGCCCGCTTTATGCCGATAGATTAAATTGTTAATTAATTAGCTAAAGGAAAGCAGTATGTCGGACGCAAAAAACTTAACTAGACCAAATATCATTCTCTTTGTTACTGAAAAACAACGAGCAGACTCTTGCAGCTGTTACGGTCAAAATTTTGCGACCACCCCTGTTTTAGACGAAATGGCTAGCCAAGGTGTAAAGTTTAATAAGGCTTTTAGTGCTTTTGCTGCCCCAGTAGCTATGAAGGCTAACTTGCTTACTGGTTTAGAAATCGATCAAACTAAGTGTTTTACCAACCTTAGTTTATTACCTCAAAATGTTCGTACCTTAGCTCATGTTGCTCATGATCAGGGATATGACACTGCTTTTATTGGTAATTGGCAATTAGGTAGCAACAACCAAAACGAATTAAAAGATAGCGTAAAGCCTGAAAATCGTGGTGGCTTTAACTCTTTTTGGCGTGGTGCCCATGATATTAATCTAACCTCCTCTTTAAAAAAGGGTGGTTATGTTTATGACGAATTGGGCAATAAGGTCGAGTTTGAAGGCTATCGCAGTGATTGCATTACTGATATGGCTTTAGACTTCTTACAAAAGTGCGACAAGAGCAAGCCATTTTTCATGACCATTTGCCAAGGCGAAGCTCACCAAAAGACCAAAGAAGAGCAAGATCATGATCTTCAATTAATAGAAGAAGAAGTAGAAAAGGAATTTGCTAAGAAAGTCGTTGAGAAAAAGCTAGTCTCAATTCCTGAAAAGAATGATCTTAAGATCAACTTACGTTTCCATGCTATGGAAAAATACACCATTTATGATACTGCTGACGAAGAGTTATCAAAGAAGTATTCAGGTGATTTTGCTCCATTTGATATTCAAGTGTTCTCCACTGGTACCCGTAGAGATATTCCTTGCTATTTATCTCAAGTAACTAAGCTTGATGAGAATTTAGGCAAACTTATTGAAAAGCTCAAGGCTGACGGTATTTACGATAATACTGTTATTGTCTTTACTTCCTTATCTGGTAATCATTTTAATTGCCGCAATAAAGACAAGCACTTTAATGGCTTTGATGATGGTGCTCGCACTGCCAATACCAACAGCTCACATGTACCTTTAGTAATTGGCGGTGGTGCTATTAAAGAGCACAAAGAAATTGATGAGCTCGTGTCTTTAGAATCTGTGGCTAAGACTCTAGCAACTCTTATGGGTCAAGATAGCACTGAGCAATATTTAGGTGAAAACTTATTAGCTCTTGGCACTGAGCCTAATCTTGATAAGGCTATTTACTATCGCATTAGCGAAAGCCGTGTAGGCCGTGCTATTCGTACCAATGATTTACTCTATAGCGTAGTAGCACCAGAGCTTAATGGTACTGAGCATTATGTTGCTGATCATTACATTGATGACAACATGTACGATTTAAATAATGACATTGTTGAGTGCAATAATGTTGCTATTTCTTACTTCTTCAAAGAGCAAAAACTTAAGTTACGTGAGCGCCTCATTGACTTAATTGCCGAACACGACCACCTTAAGGTCACCATCGAAGATGCACCTCGTGACAAGGTAGAAGAGGAAGATCGTGGTGGAGAGGGCTATCGTGAGGACGAAGAAGTCAACAAAGAACAAATTGAAATGGCTAAACGCGAACTCATGATCGAAGCTAAAAAGCGCATCAAGGCTCATGAACAAGCTCAAGCCGAGGCTAAAGCCAAGGCCGAGGCCGAAGCTGCCGCCGCCTCTGACGAGGCTAAGGCCTAAGCCTAGGCTAAAGCCTAGGCCGATGCCCAGGCAAAAGCCTGGGCTAACATCAAGTCTGAATCATACAGTTTCATAGCAAACTAAAAGCCCCCAATAGCAATATTGAGGGCTTTTTTTATTCTTTTAACTCTTTTAGAGGCCAGGGCCATTTAATAGGCCTTAGTCTCTTTTTTTTGTAATGGCCTTCTAAAGCCTAAAGAGACAGGGCTACCAAGGCTCTAATATTCCAAAGCTTACAACTATTGCAGCTTAACTCTGTTGAAAGCTCTAATGTGCTTATCAATTTCTTTGAGGCGTTCTTCTTGGTTTTGACGATAAGAATCAATTTCGTGAGAGCGTAATTCTTTAGCCTGAACTAGCTCATCATAGGCGGCATTAACATTAAATAAATAGTCGCAGACATAGTTAACTTCATCACCCTTAAAGAACATTTCAGGACGCTTACACTTTTGCTGTGAATATTCCTCTACCTTGCTAAAGCCTATTTCAACCTCTGTATTAACCTTATCAACTTGCACACTAACCTTATCTTGAATGTCTTGGACAAAGTCCTCTAATTCTTTAGGATGGTTAGTAGCTAAGCTATCTTGGCCAGTAGCATTATCCTTTAATAATAAGCGACCATCTTTAAGCCAAATATAGGAAATACCCATCATGGTACGTCCTTCTAATAAGCGATAAGTACGATCAATATTAGAGAGCACATTATCACGAGCATTTAACAGATCGTGGCTGAAATTTGGATAAGCAATAATTGAGGAAAACTCACCAGATAAGAGATCAATGATCTTGGTATAGCTGACGAAATTTGGAGTGTCTTCGTAGCGATAAGTAAATTCAAAAGAGCCATTGCGCCAGTCTTCATCCTTATAGCCTAAGGTTGCACAATGACCAGAGAGTTTGTCATTTTTAAGCTCTATTACAGAATAACCAATCTCACTTTCGCTAGTAGTTACGTCATAGCGTAAATAGCTCACTAAGGTATCTTTAACCTTAGGATCAATTTCTAATAATAACTCAGTAATTTTCTTATCATTAAGAGTACGAACAGCACGACCTAAGCCTACAGCCTTGCCATTTTCACACTGACCATCCCAGTACATTTTAGTATTAGAGCCATCACTTACCATAAATGGCAAGAGACACTTTTCTTTCTTGTTGACTGGCTGCATGGACTCATCGTAAATATTACTTTGATCAACCTGACTGGAAACAGTTTTAATCAGCTCATAATCATTCATCAAACGGCTTTCAATAGCACGATTGGTCTTTAAACTAAACTGCTCGCTATCTTTATTATTGGCAGTGGTGCTATTACAAGCAGATAATAAAACCAAAGAGGCAACAGAGGCTAAAGCAGTAAGCTTAATTGACAATGCCATGTCTAAAATCCCTTTTAAAGATATCGAGCGTGCTAAGTAATAATCCTACCTAACAAACTTAATTCAACAAGCAAAAGGCTCTCTCAAACTAAAAAGTCTATTTATGCACCAGTTGAGAGGCTCTAAAAAAATTAAACAAAATCTAATAGATCATACCATGATAGCGCCTTATCCTAATTATCTGTAGCTATTACTTATCTAAGTTTACACTTAGATCACAAACTCTACAGCTAAGCTGCCCTACTTTCCAAACTAGCAATCTGCCCCCTAACTAAGAATAAGAACCAAAAGCTCCCAAGAAAGCGTAGCAGCTGTGCCAGCTGCTTGCGCTGGCGCAGCTGCTAGTGTCTGTGCACGGCGGAGCTAGGCGCAGCGCCGCACTGCTGTGCGCTATGCAGCAGTGTGCAGCGATACGACGCACTACGGAGGGGTGGGCATGATAGGTAAGAAAGGCTTGTACTATGCTTATCTGGAGGAGATTAGGGTTTTTATAAAAAATTTGGAAAAATTTCAAAAAATATGGAACTATTTTAAAAAAACATCCTCTAATACTACAGAAAGCGAAAACAACCTGTTAGTTAGAAGATAGCAGGTATCCCTAAACAAGTTTTTTTTAATACTATCCCACATTCTGACGGCCTACACTCATCCCAGTAGGCCGTCTTTATTTTTGCCCTACTAAAACTTACGACGCTTAATTACCAAGCTGTACAAGTCCTGATTAATACCTGTCTCATCATTAGTAAATACATTTCCTAAAGCAAGAATTTTGTTGGAACTAAGATCTTTTACTAAAGGCTGAGCCTTGCGGTACCAAGGGGCAATTTGATACTCAATAAAGAGCTTTTTAAGCTCACGGCTATGGCGGCGCTCTACAGGCTTTAGTTTTAAAGAGCCTGTCTTATTAAAATCTAATAACACGCTAGCGCTATTACCTAGCGAAAAGGCAGCACCTTTAGTGCCTGCACTTGCGCTTGCGCTTGGGGCAAGAGAATAGCTATAAGGGCCAATATTTAAAGTCTCATTGAGTTTAAGCTCATGAACTCCTGATAGAGCAAGTAAGTCATCCGCACTATCTTTGATAAATACTTGTAGAGAGTTAAGAAAGGTAGCAGCACATAAAGTTAGTTCTGACTTAGCATCATAGTACTCATGATAGGCCTTTAACTTAGAACTAGGCATATTAAGCTCAATTAAGCCATTTTTATCATGGTCTTTTACCATCAGCTCGTAAGAGCGCTCGATAACATTAAAGTCCACTCCACCTTGGATAACTTCCTGGTAAAAAGCCCTTAAGAGCATGGTAACTAAGTTACTATCGGATAAATCCAGCTGATTAAAATCAAACTCAAATTTAGGTAGTAAAGATAAAGAACCTACACTAGTTTTTAAATATTTAGGCAATTGCTCTTTGATATAACGCTGCGCTAAATCATGCTCACTAGCGCATAAGGCTTGAGAGCGTAAAATAGAGCGATCAATAGCACTAAATCTTTCTCTAAATTTAGGTAATACCTTAAGACGTATAAAATTACGTTCGAATTTTAAATAGTGATTGGAAAGGTCAAAAACATAATCATAGTTAAGCGATACTAAAATTTGCTCAACCTCAATTTTGTGTAAGCTTAATAAAGGTCTTAAAATCACGCCACGCTCATCTTGAATTAATAAGCGCATGCCTCTTAGGCCATGAGGGCCTGAGCCTCTTTTTAATGCCAATAAAAAGCTCTCAACTTGATCATCAGCTTGATGGCCTAGTACTAAACAATCACTCTTGTCTTTAGTATTAGCTAGTAAGGCTTTATAACGCTCACTGCGAGAACTGTCCTCTGGCGATACACCATTTCCATAGACAATATTTAACACAGGGGTACGAAGCTCCACCTTAAGGCGCTCACATAACAACTGATTATTAGTAAGCCAGATATCATCATCAGGATCTAAGCGATGAATACAGTGCACAGCTAAAGCTTGATAGCCATATTTATCTCTTAACAAACAAGCTAATACCAAAGCTAAAGTAGAGTCTGCGCCTCCTGACATTCCTACTACTAAACCGCGATAGTTTTCATTATTAAGCTCATTAAAAAGCTCAATACTATCATGAACATAAGATGCCAGACGCTCTAATAAAGTTAAGGCCAGACTATTTAACTGCTTATGGTGGTGAATAACCTTTAAGGCTGCAATACCTTGTTCCTTTACTAAAGGAGCATTGCCTAAAATTTTATAGTCATTTAGTGAAGCTTTAGCGCTAGCTTTAACTGATGGCTTTTCTTGCAGTGAGCTCATGAGACCTCGAAAATTTTGTAAAGCCTCATTAAACAATTGCTCACTAACAATTTTGTTATATTTGAGCGTTTCTAACATGATCCCCTACCCCAGCTATAAACTTAAGCACCTGCTCTTAGAAAGCTAAGCGCCCGCTCCACGTAATCTTGAGTAAAAATGACAACGCCCACTCCACAAAATGTGGGTGGGCGCTATCTAAAAATATCAGATTGCTAATTTAAAGCTAAAATTAGCAGTAGCCAAAGCTCATTAAACGGTCAAAACGAGCTTGTAAGCATTCCTCAACAGAAAGAGATTTAATAGCCTCAAGCTCACGTAAAATGCAGCTCTTTAGGTTCGCAGCCATAGCATCATAATCACGATGTGCGCCACCTAATGGCTCTGGTACGATTTCATCAATTAAACCTAAGGACTTAACCTTATCGGCAGTAATATTCATAGCCTCAGCAGCTAAAGAGGCCTTTTCTGCACTCTTCCATAAAATAGAAGCGCAGCCCTCTGGAGAAATTACTGAGTAAGTAGAATATTGGAGCATGTTAACACGGTCGCCAACACCAATGGCTAACGCACCACCAGAACCACCTTCGCCGATAACGGTACAAATTACAGGTACCTTTAAATCACTCATCAGCTTTAAGCTCTCAGCAATAGCACCTGCCTGAGAACGCTCTTCAGCGCCTACACCAGGATAAGCACCTGGGGTATCGATAAAGGTTAATACAGGAACATGGAAGCGCTCAGCTAAACGCATTAAACGCATAGCCTTACGGTAACCCTCTGGACGAGGCATACCAAAGTTACGTAAAGTACGCTCCTTGGTATCACGGCCCTTTTGATGGCCAATGATCATAACAGGCATACCGTCTAAACGAGCCATACCGCCAATAATAGCCTTATCATCAGCAAAAGCACGATCACCAGCTAATTCTTGGAAGTCAGTAAAAATGCGTGATACATAATCTAAAGTATAAGGACGCATTGGATGACGTGATAGCTGGGAAATTTGCCAAGCACTTAAAGATGAATAAAGCTTCTTGGTAAGCTCTACATTCTTCTTTTCAAGCTGCTTTAACTCTTTAGACAAATCAACATTGTCACCAACTGAGGTACTTAATCTTTTGAGCTCCTCAATGTGAGCTAATAAGTCCGCAATTGGTTGTTCAAAATCTAGATAGTTAATGTTCATGACAACTATAGCGGTTCTAATCCCATCATTTAAATAAGCAGATTAAAACCACTTTCTCCTTTCTAGTTTTACCAAAAAATTGATCTGTGCAGCGTGAACTAAAACTTATTTTGCGCAGCATCAAACCTCATGGAGCAAGAGAGCAGAAACTTATTCTCTTGGCGAAAAGAACTAGAAAGATATGAGAAAATCTAGTTCTTTGATTCTAGCAATCTAACAAATATTACTAGAAAAAGCTCTTTTAATCTATAAAGAGCGTTAAAGAGCTCTCTATTTTAACATCAATTAGCAAGAATGCCCACGCCTACGCTAAAGCGTAGGCGGCGGATGAGTCGCATAGGTTACCCAACGAATCTCCAGACTTAAGCAAAATCATCAAGGGATATTAAGGTATTCTCTGTTAGCAACTCATCCAATTTCTTTTGTTTGGTATCTTTTGCTGTTTCTAAGCGCTTTTGCACATTAGGACTGATAGTCTCTACCTCATCTTGACTGCCAGCCAAGAGTTTTTTCACAGGGCCATAACTTTTGCGATAGCAAGGCAATATTGGTAATTTAGCTAAGGCCTCAAGGTGGTCTTTAGTTGGATAACCTTTATGTCTGGCAAAGCCATATTCTGGATAGAGCTTATCTAACTCATAGCAATCAGCATCACGTGTGGTTTTTGCCAAAATAGAAGCAGCACTAATTTCAGCCACTCTAGCATCACCTTTAACCACAGCCTCCATAACCATAGGAATATCACTAAAGGTCTTAGGTATTTTATTGCCATCGATTAAAGCTAAATTACAAGACTTTTGCATAGCATCAAAAGCACGACGCATAGCCAAGAAAGTAGCATTTAGGATATTCAAACTATCGATTTCTTGAGGAGAGGCACGGCCAATACCATAAGCTATGGCCTGCTCTTTAATGATAGGAGCCAAGGCATCACGTGCTTTTTCTGTAAGCTTCTTACTATCATTCAAGCCCTCAATCATATGGTTATGATCTAAGATTACACAAGCAGCTACCACATCACCCATCAACGGGCCACGTCCAGCCTCATCAATGCCACATACAGCATAAACTTTAGGGTCAATAGGATACTCATATGGCTCATAAACCACTTTAGCTTTGGCTTTGGCGCTTGTCTTAGCACCCGCACCTGCACCTGCACCTGCACCAGCCTCAGCATCAGCGCCAGCGTCAGCTCCCACCTGAGTGACTAAATCAGCACCAGCGCCAGTACCATCCTTAGAGTCAGCTTTTACCCTGCTTTTAGCGCCCGCCCTAGCCTTTCTTGTAGCTGTAGCTTTAACCTTAGTATCATCCTGAGATTTAGTTGCCATAGTGCTATCACTCTCTACTTCATGATTAACAATCACCGCTTCACCCTCACCCATAGCTTTAACCTCAGCGTTAGCTCCAGTGCTAGCACTAGCGCTGCTAGCACTGCCACCTGCGCTCGTATGGGTGCTAGCCTCAGCGCCTAAAGATGGGAATTGACTTGCTTGCAAGGAGTCTGATGATGGCTCAAAAAAATTAAAGGCTGGCTCTTGTGGGGCATAAATATCAACATCAGAGTCGGACTCATCCTCTCCTAGCTCTGGCAAGTTTTCTGATGGAGCAAGCACATCACTAAATTTTTCCTGTAAAGATACCTCTTTTAAAGGAACATATACCAGCTCAATGTCGTCGTTATTATTAACAACCTCATCGTTAACATCATCAAACAAACCACCCTGACCGACAACATAGCCCTCTAAGAATAAGCTTCCTTGCTTGGCATTATTGTCCTCAGCGTCAGATTTATCTTGGCCTGATACTTTATCTAAAGCCTCCAGTTCCTGTAAAGTTTGTACTTTAAGCTCAAACTCACCACTATCAGGAAGGTTAGCCCCTAAGGATCCTAAAGCTCCCAAACCAAGCTCTATCTTCACACTTTCATTGCTCTTGCCCTTAGTATCGCTATGGCTTGTATCACTATTAGAGGCATCACTCTGGCTCTGAACACTCTCACTGGAGCTAGCACTAGTACTATCACTGTCACTAGTGTTAGCGCTAGCAGAGCTATTAACCTCAGTGCAGCTTACTATCTTTAGCTCAGACTCAAGTGCTTGCCCTTCTAATTCTTGCCCCTCTAATAAGGATGACATATGAGGGGTAAGTAAGGAGTCTTTACTCTCCTCTAATATATTTTGCTCTGAGAGCACATCACTAAACAGTGGGGACAATAAAGTCTGCTCTGTATCTGTTAGCAAACCCATATTTGCTCTATTGCTTAGCTCTTTAGAGTTAGAGCCTAAAACGAGCTCTTTATCTTGGCTCTTATTGGCTTTGTGAGAATGCTTGTTAGCTTTTACCTTAGCAAGAACAGGAGCTGTAGCATTAGAGCTCTGAGCTGAATTATTTATCAGCTCTAAGCTTGGATCTAAAAGCACTTCATTGCTCTTGCCATCATCTTTACCACTAGCAAGGGATTGGCTCTGGTGCTTAGCTTTTAATTTAGCTTTAGCCTTAACATCGGCCTTATTTTTAGACTTAGTCTTTGCCTTAGCATTGGAGTCTGCTTTAGCTTTACCTTTACCTTTGGACTCGCCCTTAGCATCTGCCTTATTTTTAGCCTTGGAGTCTGCTTTAGTATCGGCTTTCGCTTCTATCTTGGCTTGAGCTTTGTTATGGCTATTGCCAGTAGCTTGGGATTTATCCTGAGATTGGGAGTGAACGGGAGCTGAGGATGTGCTTTTAGCTTTAGCGCTGGCCTTAGCTTTAGCTTTGGATTTGGTCTTTAGCTTGGTGTTTGCCTTAGCGTTATCGCCATCTGACAGGATATCTTTCAGATCTTTAGTAGTAGTGTCTGTAAGAGCATTAGCAAATAAATCGCCTTGTAATGCATCATTAAGAGATGGTTCTTTAGCTGGTACTTTGGCCATTTGGGTGCTCCTAAGCTCACCTTTACTATTGGGTAGTAAGCATACAGCCCCTTAACAAGGGGCTGTATCTTAATTAAATTCTTTGGGTTACTCGCTTAACTATATCGCGATTTTTACTGCGAGCACTTTTATTCGGCATGGAGAGCACTTCACTTAAGGATAAGCCAGCTTCTTCTTTAGCCTCTTTTTCCAACTTTTTAACTGTCTTATCGTCTAAGCCATTCTTTAAAGGCACCTCTGCATCATTGACGCTTGGCAGTCCCAGCTCCTGACTGGCGCTGGAGCTATCGTTGGCGCTGGATGTTACGCTGGCAGCAGCGCTATCATTAGGGCCTGCGCTGGCGCTATCAGCTGCGCTGGCGCTCTTGGTTTTGTCTAAGAAGTTACGATATCCTGCTGCATTTTGTGCCACCTCCAAACTAATGGACAGTGAACTTGGATTAACGTCGTTAGAGCTTAAATCGCTGGCTGCTAAAGTGGTGCTATTAGCTGTAGCCTCAGTTTCTTTAGCAGTGCTATCGGCCTTGCTCTTGCTCTTGCTTTTACTTTTACGCTTAGCTCTTTTACTTTTACCTGATGCACTTTGATTAGAGTTAGTATCAGCCCCATCCTTGAGATCGGTATTTGAGCCTACTAAAGCATCAGCAGTGTCCGCAGATGATACAGCTGTAGCAGCATCTGCTGCGCTAGCAGCGGCTGCCTCAGCAGAATCAGCGCCAGCTGAGGCAGCTGGGTCAGCTGAGGCTGCTTGGTCTTGAGCAGCTGCGGCTTGGTTAGACTTTGCCTGATCTTCGTTTTGAAGGGCGAGCTCTTTTGGCTTTTTAGCGTAATTAACTAAGGAGAGCTTATCTAAAGCTTGTTCTTCAGCAGTAAGCTTGCCAAGTTCATCTTTAAGGCCTAAGGATAATTGCTGCTGTTCTTGAGCAACTAAGCGCATAACAGCACGTGCTGCAAGCTCATCAGTATTGGTCTTAATAGACTCATGAATGGTAGTAAACTCTTTTTTCATTAATAAGTTGTCTGAGGTTAACAGACGAATACATTCATGAGCTAATTTAATAGGAGTGCAATCCTCTTGGATTAACTCTTTAACAATTTCTCTTTTAGCCAAGAGATTAGGTAAAGAGTACATGTTAACTTTTAACAAGCGGCGAGCAATGGCAGCGCTCAGGCGAGATACCTTATAGGCTACTACCATAGGGCACTTTAATAACATAGCTTCAAAAGCAATAGTGCCACAGGTTAATAAACAGGCATCGGCTGAGGCAATCACATCTTGGCTGTCTCCTACAAAGACAGTTAAAGATAATTGAGGGCAATACTCTAACCAAATATCTTTAATCAATAAGGCAATATCACGATTAGGAGCGACGCTAATAAAGCTTAAATCTTTAATTTTCTCATGGAGTAAAGCAGCGCTTAAGGCATAGATAGGCAACATGCGCTTGATAATGCCACGACGAGAGCCTGGCAAGATGGCTAACACTTTACCAGGTACACCATCTACGCAATTTTTATAAAGACCACTACGCTCACGTGCTAAAGCTTGATCTATTTTGACAGGAATAGAATTAGCCAAAGTATGACCTACATAAGTACAAGGCATATCATGGCGATCATAAAATTCCTTTTCAAAAGGCAATAAAGCTAAGATCTCATCGCAAGAGGCTTTAATTTTAACAATACGTTTTTCACGCCAGGCCCATACTGATGGTGACACATAGTGAACAGTCTTAATGCCCGCCTTTTTCAAAGCATGCTCAACCGACAAATTAAAGTCTGGAGAGTCAATGCCAATCATAATGCAAGGGCGTTCTTTTAAGAGCAATTTAGTAATGGCAGAGCGGATCTTCAAAATAGGAATAGCATGAGCTGCCACCTCAAAGATGCCCATTACCGAAAGCTCTTCCATATTGAATGCTGAAACCATACCGCATTGGATCATCTTTTGACCACCAATGCCAATAAATTTAGCCTCAGGATCATGACGCAAAATTGCCTTCATTAAGCCAGCACCTAAGGTATCTCCAGATACTTCACCTGCGATGATGGCATAAAGGTGAGGGTTGCAATTAACTTCAGACATTCAATTCAGACCTACAATTAAAATTAAAGTTTGCCACAATTTAACAAATTGTAATATTTTTAGATAGTAGCTTATTGTGCTTAGTTAAATCTTAGCTAACATCATATTTTTTTAAATATAAGTTTTCTTTAGACAAATAAAAAATCTCCTGACTAAACTCTAATAAGAGCATGTTAGCTAGGAGCCTCTTATTTTCAATTAAGCAATAGAAAATTTAGCGCACAATTCCGCGTCCATTTTCTTTAATGAAGTCTAATAAAGGAGTAACAGCACTCTCACTTTGAGCAAGCTCTTCTAACTTAGGAATAGCTTCCTCAATAGTTAAATGCTTATGGTAGATAATCATATAGGCTTTCTTAATAGCACTAATAGTACTCTCAGAAAAACCTCTACGAGCTAGTCCTACCTTATTAATACCAAAAGGCTTGGCATAGTGACCTGCTGCCATAACATATGGAGGAACGTCCATATTTAAAGCAGCCATACCAGCTACAAAAGCGTGAGAGCCTACTCTACCAAATTGGTGAATAGCAGATAAGCCGCCAAAAATTACATAGTCACCAATGACCACATGCCCTGCTAAAGTTGCGTTATTAGCAAAAATACAATTATTACCAATAATACAATCATGAGCTACGTGAGCATTAACCATGAAGAGGTTGCGACTACCAATTTTGGTTTCGCTTAAACCTTGGACAGTACCTCTGTGCACAGTACAGTGCTCACGGAAGGTATTATCATCTCCAATTAAGAGCTTGGTTGCTTCACCCTTATATTTAAGATCTTGGTTAGCTTCACCTATAGAGCAAAACTGATAAAAGTGGTTATTGGATCCGATAACGCTAGGGCCACGAATCACACAAAAAGGCTCAATAACACATCCAGAGCCAATGGTTACCTCACCTTCGATAATGACATTATCTTTAATAATGACATCATCTCCAATGACTACCTTGCCACGTAAAATCGCACTTGGGGCAATCTTAGCAGTAGATGAGATTGTGCTCTGTCCTTCAAAAGTATGGACAAGCGGATATGCTTTGGAGCCAGTTAACTCCTCTCCTTTATGAGCACTAGAAGCTTCGCTATTAGCCATCAGACATCCCCTTGTAAAGCTAAATGCTAGGCAGCAATAAGCTGCTATCTTTTAGTTTTGTGCTGCAATCAATCTTTAGCTGCGTACTTTAGCGCACATTAAATCAGCAGAGCAAACAACCTCGCCATCAACGGTTGCTACACCCTTGAAGCTGGCAATACCACGCTTTTCCTTGAAGAACTCAACATCAAGAACTAACTGATCACCAGGTACAACTGGTCTTCTAAAACGGGCATTATCAACGCTGGCAAAATAGTAAAGTTCACCAGGCTCTGGCTTACCTACCATGGTAAAAGCTAACACGCCAGTGGCTTGAGCCATAGCTTCTAAAATAAGAACACCTGGGAAAATTGGCTTACCAGGGAAGTGACCTTGGAAATAAGGCTCATTAAAAGTTACATTCTTGATGGCCTTAAGGGTCTTGTGCTCCTCAGTAATGGAGTAGTCAACGACCTTATCGATCATTAAGAACGGATAACGATGAGGCAAGAGCTCCATGATCTCTTCAACATTTAAGGTCTTCTTTTGAGTATTCTCGTTACTAGATGTCACTTGATTCCACCTTGATAGTCACCACAATTTCACCAGCTAGTTGGCACTATACATAAACTTTTATTACAAGGCTAATGCATACTGCCAATTAGCTGATAGCTTCTTGCTAAATTTAAAATGTCGATTCATTTGCTCTTTGCAAATAAAGAACATGATTTATTAGCCAATTTAGCGCTCATATCATACCATTTTTTGACTACAAAAAATTAAAATAGAGCGCTAATTAACGCCAAGAAGCGTTTTTAATTACCTTTTAAGCTTTTAACTTCCTTTTCCAGCTCCATTAGTTTGCGATACATATCATTAATATGGAGCACACGAGAGGCAGTACGACGCCACTCACTATTAGTTTGAGCAGGAATTCCTGAGGAGTAAATAGCTCCACGCTCCTTAATTGAGCGCATAACCATACACATACCTGAAATGGTTACTTGATCTGCAATAGAAATATGGCCATTAAATACTGAGGTGCCACCGATAATACAGTATTTACCAATAGTTACAGAACCTGCAAAGGTAGTACCGCCAGCTACAGCTGTACCATAGCCAATCTTTACATTGTGAGCAATTTGACAAAGGTTATCAATAATTACATTAGACTCGATAATAGTGTCGTCTAAGGCACCTCGATCAATACAGGTATTAGCGCCAATTTCGACAAAGTCACCAATAACCACACGGCCAGTTTGCGGAATTTTAACCCATTGTCCTTTATTATTGGCATAACCAAAGCCATCAGAACCAATTACTGTACCTGATTGTACTAAGCAGTTAGAGCCAATCTCACAATCGTGATAAATGCTTACTAAAGGATAGAGCTTAGTATGAGCACCAATCTTGGCCTTAGGGCCAATTACACAATTAGCACCAATTTGTACATGATCCCCAATTACTGCACCCTCTTCAATTACTACATGAGCACCAAGAGCAACATTTTCTCCTAAGGTTACACCAGGGGCCACATAGGCTGTAGGATGAATGCCTGTAGCAATAGCAGGAGTGGTATCGAGCATTTGAGCTACACGAGCAAAGCCTAAATAAGGATCAGCTAAAATAATGGCACTGCACTTAACATGCTCTTTAAACTCAGGCTTAATCATGACACAGCTAGCATTGGTCTCATCTAGCACGCAGCGATACTTATCATCAGATAAAAAGCTAATCTGACCAGCCTTAGCAGTCTTTAAGTTGGCTACTTTTACGATATCGACCTGTCCATCACCAATAAATTCGGCATTTAGCTGTGCGGCTATGTCCTTAACTAACATGGGTCTACCCTCCTTCAAGTTCAACCAACAAAAAAGCTACCATGATAGGACTAATAAGATAAAAATTTCCTAACCAAGGTAGCTTAGAAAAACTAATAAAGTTAACTTAGTGTTTGATCTTAATATCATTCTCTTTAACCACTAAAGAGAATGATTTACAAAATTACTTCTTAGCAGATACGCGCTTGATAATATCCTGAGAGATATCTAAAGCTTCGATAGTGTAAGCAATGCCCTCACCACGTAATACTAAGTCAATGCCACGCTCTTTAGCAATGTCATCAATAGCAATTTGAACGCTCACAGCTAACTTACGATTTTCCTCTTGGATACGCTTTTGCTGATCTTCTTGAAGAGCACGTGCCTTAAGTTGGAAGTCAGCCTGAAGTTGAGCAATTTCACGTTGCTTGGAAACAAGATCATTGCCCTTGTACTTACCAGAGTTGATTTCCTGACCTAACTTAGTGCCCTTTTGCTGCATATCTTGAAGCTCTTTTTCACGAGCGGAGAACTCCTTTGATAAGGCCTCCTCTACAGCCTTAGCCTGAGGGATTTCGCTCATAATTAAAGGAAGATTAATTACGGCGATGGTTGGGCTCTTAGCAGCTGGTGCAGCAATAGCAGCAGTCTGAGTAGCACCTAATAAAGCAACACTTAAAGCTGAGGCTAATAAAATTTTCTTAAACATCATAATTTTCCGTTTTTGTACTAAAAAATCTTTGACTAATCCTAAATACTTTTTAGAAACGACCACCAATGTCGAAACTAAATACCTGGCTATCATCGCCTTCTTGCTCCTTAACAGGACGAGCAAAGCTAAATGATAATGGGCCTACTGGAGACATCCAAGTTACAGAAACACCAGCGGCTGCACTGTAATTCATTGGGTCTGAGTAATCAGGAGCGTTGGAGTAACCAGCAGTGTAATCAGAGGCGTTAGTATCCCATAAGGAACCTGCATCTAAGAATAAGCTGGTACGAACCTGGCTCTTGTAAATCTCAGAGATGAATGGGGTTGGAACAATAATTTCAGCAGAAACAGCCCATAAAGCATTACCACCTAAATTATCGTCATCATCAATGGTAAGTTTACCGCCCTCAGCAGGATATAGTGCACGAGGACCGATACTGTTACGCTCGAAACCACGTAACCATTGATCGCCACCTAAGTAGAAGTTATCAAAGAATGGTAGCTTCTGCTTTAAGCCATCAACAGTACCATAACCATTACCATAAGCACCACGACCTCTAATAGCAAAAATGAAATCGCGATTGTCATTTAGAGGGAAGTAGTGGAATGACTGAAGATCAATCTTGTAGTACTGTAAATCAGAGCCCTTAGGAATAGTGGTAAATAAAGAAGCATTTTGTCTTGAACCAGAGGTTGGGAATACGCTGCGGTCAAGATTATTGCGATTTACATTAACTCTGAAGGTATAGTTTACAAAGTCATTGGATAGACCACCCTCGCCATAGGTGCGCCAGAAGTCAGCTGCTTGTAAGAAGATCTTATTAGACTTAATATCAAGCATTTGTGCGCCTAAGGTATAGGTGACATATACATTATCAGAAATTGGATAACCAGTACTGATATCTAAACCAATGGTTTGATTGTCATAAGAAACCACATCAGCATCATCACCATGGAAGTTGTCATAATAAACACGACCACCCATAGAGATTTGATCAATAGACCAGTAATTGTCGGTATAGCCAAGCTCGACGTGCTCACGATAATCGTTTTGGTAAGCACTAACATTGGCACTAGAACCCCAACCAAATACGTTGGACTGGGAAATACCAGCCTGAAGCATAAAGCCTGATGAGGTACCGTAACCAATACCGCCTTGGATACTACCAGTTGGCTGCTCTTTTACGGTTACATCTAAAGCTACAGTATCACCGTTAGCGCCAACACGCTTGGTCTTAATATCAGCAGTCTCGAAATAACCAGTACGATTTAAACGGGCCTTAGAAGCCTCTACAGCCTCATTAGAAAGCCAAGTCTGATCCATCTGATTGATTTCACGACGAATTACAGTGTCATCAGTTTGAGTATTACCAGTGATATTTACATTAGTTACATAAACACGCTGGCCAGGCTCAACCATAAAGTTAAGATTTACAACTTTATTAGTCTCATCATACTCAGGTACAGCTACTACCTTAGAGTAAGCATAACCAAACTTACCTAAGTAGTTAGTTAACATCTTCTCAGTTAAGGTAACTTCACGAGCAGAATAAGTGCTGCCTTTTTCAAGAGTAATTAACTCTTTCATTTGTGAGCCGTACTTAAGGGTATCACCTTGTAAGGTGCAATTACCAATAGTGTACTTATCGCCCTCAGTAACTGCGATTGTTAAATAAAGGCTCTTCTTATCTGGAGTAATAGAAACTTGGGTAGAGTCAATATTGAAACGTACATAACCACGATCTAAGTAGTAAGAACGTAAGGTTTCTAAGTCGCCAGAGAATTTTTGAGCGTCATAACGTGAGTTGGAAATAACATTCCACCAAGGAACATCATCACGTAACTCTAATTGGGCAACTAATTCATCTTCGCTAAAAGCCTTGTTACCAACAATATTGATTTGATCAATAGAAGCTGGCTTGCCCTCATAGAATTGAATCTTAATTTCGACACGGTTACGAGGCAAATAAGTAAGCACAGGCTTAATTTCAGCCTGATACATACCAGCAGAGTGATAGAAGTCTAATAAGCTTTGCTCAATTTGACGTAATGTTTGAACATTAATTGGCTCACCTGGACGTAATCCCTGTTGCTCAATTACATTACGTAAGGCCTCTTCTTGAATTTGCTCGTTGCCAGCAAAAGTAATAGAGCCAATAGTTGGCAGCTCAGTTACATTAACAACTAAGCGATCGCCCTCTAAGCCTAAGGATACATCAGAGAAGTTGCCTGTGGCGTATAAGCGCTTCATGGCCAAAGATACTTTATCCTTGGTTAATACATCACCTTGGCGAATAGGAAGAGCTAAAAGTACTGCACCCAAGCTAACACGATTGAGACCACGAACTCTAATATCCTGTACTACTACGCCATTGAACTGTGAGGCGTTGGCTAAAGAGTTAGTAGCAAGGGTGTTTTGTGGTGCTGCATAAGCAGATGAGCTAAAAACCGTCATTACGGCTAAAGCAAGTCCACTTAAAAGAGATCCTTTTATGTACTTCTTATTTGTCGACATCTTGAACCCAAAAATTAAACGAGTTTAACACCCGATCGTTTTAATGCGTATCACACTAAGCAAACTAAGTTTTAATAGTGTAATACATCAATGAATATACCAAAGTGACAAGCGCTCGCATCAGGCACGAGCCTTATCATTGCTAATTGCCAAACCTTAAAACCAGCCGACAACTCATAGCAAATTCACTATTTTAACCTAAAGAGCGGCTAAATCGTTAAAAATAGCTAACATTGTCAGTGATATCAATATGGTAAGACCGATAGCGGTCAATACTCTTTGTACTCGCTCATTAGGGCGACGGCCTGTAATTTTCTCATAAGCCAAATATATAAGCTGTCCACCATCTAATACAGGAATAGGTAATAAGTTGACCACACCTAAGTTAATAGACAAAGTAGCTAAGAACCATAAAAATGCAGAAAAGCCTATATCAGCAGAATGGCCTGCACCTTTAGCAATAGAAATTGGACCTGCAATATTTTCTGTACCAAGCGCACCAGAGATCATTTTCTTAGCAATCTCTAAGATCATGACACTCATACGCAAGGTGTCTTGCGAGGCCTTAACCACAGCATCAATAGGCCCATAATGAGTAAATGTGACTACCTCATCTATTTTAAATACGGCAATACCTATACCTATATTAGGGGTGTATTTTTGCTTTTGCTCATTATATTTCATAATAGGAGTTATCTTAGCTTGATGGATCACACCATCTCTTTGATACTCAAAGAGCATAGTCTTTTCACCATTAAGTTTGATAGCTCTTACTACGTCAGGCCAGGCAGGAGTTGGCACCCCATTAATAGCAACAACTTTGTCACCAACTCTAATACCAGCTAGATCTGCTACCGATCCTTTTTCAACAAAGCTTAAAGCTTCATCATACTTTCCTAAGAGCGGAGCAAAACCTAGGCTTTCTAGCACATCTTGCCTTGGATCAACATGTAAAGTGCTCAGATCTAAAACGACCTTACGCTCAGCGCCCTTACCCATATCCTCAACTACTGTTAATTCGATTTGGCCACCAACATCAGCGATTACTTCGGTAACGAAGTCTCCCCAACCATAGATGGTTGAGCCATCGACCTCTTTAATTAAATCTTTATCTTTTAACTGGGCATTATAGGCAATACTACCTGGCTCAATCTCTGAAACTACAGGAATAATATTGGCTACACCAACCATATTCATTATGGTGTATAAAACCAAGGCCAAAATAATATTAGAAATAGGGCCAGCAGCAACGATTAAAGCTCTTTGTCCTACTGTTTTATCACTAAAAGAGTCCTTGGCGTTACTAGAAACAATATGGGCAAAATCAGTTTCCATATCATGAGGATTTGCTTTAGTGCTGTCTTTTTCCTCTTCCTCATCGCCATTTTCGCCCTTCATTTTTACATATCCACCCATAGGGATTAAAGATAAGGCAAACTCAGCACCATCTTTCATGGTGCGACGATAAATCACAGGTCCAAAACCAATGGAAAAGCGATAAACTTTAACTTTACAAAACTTGGCTGCCAGATAGTGACCTCCCTCGTGAATAACTACCAATAACCCTAAGGCTAAGGCAAAAAAGAGCAAATTCCACAAGGCCGAAGTCATTTTACATCCTCATTAAATTACCAAATAAAAAACAAATTGCTAATTTTAGACCAATTTCATTAAAAAAGGTTCACTACAAATCTATAGGAGTGCCCTATATTAGCAAAATCGTAACTAGATAAGATCATAGTTAACCTTATGAGTAATTTCAGGGCACGCCACCGTCATGCCCCTAGCACCTGCGCTAGCTTGGCTTGCGCCAAGCGCGCCAGCAGGCGCATGCTTGCGCTAGCTTGCGTACACCATCAAGGCCAGCGAGCATGGGCTTTTGCTAGCGCTCAAATAAAAAAACGCCCTAAAAGATTAATATCCTTTAGGACGTTTTTATAAAATTAAGCTAACGCTTTAAATTACTTGGACTTGCTCATATTCACAAAGCGAACTACGCTCATATGAATTAACTCACCCTTAACCTTAGGGCTGTGAGCCATAAGCTCTTTGGCGTGAGAGATTGGTAAAATTGGAGCCTTTTGAGCAATTAACTCTTCTGCCTTTTGGTAAATAGCTACACGCTCAGCACCATCTGGAGTTTTTAAGCCATCCTTGATGCACTCAATAAACTCTGGATCTAACCATAAACCTTGGTTAACAATTGGGTCGTTGGTAGCTAAGATGTTGATGAAGTTATCAGCATCTCCATTATCACTACCCCAAGCAGTAAAGCCCATATCCCAAGCATCAGTTAAGGTCTTGGCACGGTAAGTATTCCAATCTAAAGCATTGATTTCAGCCTTTACACCCACCTTGGCTAAGTAAGCTTGAATAGCCTCAGCTAATACTAAACCACCAGCAGTGTTGGATGGACGAGCATTAGTATAGGTAATAATCTTTAAGGTCTTAACACCCTTTTGCTCTAATACCTTCTTAGCTTCTTCTGGGTTGTACTCAGAAATGGCAATCTTATCGTTGTTACCAGCCATTAAGTCAGGGAAATAAGTCTTGGCATAGTCAGAGTAGCCCTTGTATAAGGTATTTACTAACTCAGGAACATTGATAGCCTGAGAAATAGCCTTACGAACCTCAGGATCGGCAGTTACATAGCCCTCACGAGTGTTGTAGAACATGTAGTTAGTGCTCATACCGTCACGCATGTAAATCTCAGAGCCACCCTTCTTGAGCTCATCTACTACGTTAGCATCAACACCGTTGATTACGTCAACTTCACCGTTGTTAAGAGCAACTACACGAGCGGAGGTGTCCTTCATAATACGGTAAATTACGTTCTGTACAGCAGGCTTTTGACCCCAGTAATCTTCATTGGTGGTCATAATAATTTGCTGACCCTTATCCCAAGCAACAAACTTGTATGGGCCAGTACCACATGGGTTCTCCATGAGGTTGTTATTAAATTTCTTTAAAGCAGTTGGAGAGGCAATTGGAGCAGCATAGGTCATAGCCATGTTGCGTAAGAATGGAGTTTGTCTCTGCTTTAAAGTTACCTGTACAGTGTACTCATCTAAAACCTCAGTCTTAGCTACATCACCAAAAACAAAAGGAGCATAAGACATCTTAGGTACTAAGTTCTCTGGGCTCTGACGATCGAAGTTGAACTTTACAGCATCAGCGTTAAAAGGAGTACCATCGTGGAACTTAACGCCCTGACGGAGCTTAAAGGTATAAACTAAACCATCATCGCTAATAGTCCAGCTTTCTGCCAAACAAGGCTCAACCTCAGTAGAACCATGCTTAAAGCGTAATAAAGACTCATACATACCTACAATTAAGTTGCCAGAGTCCATATCATCAACTAAAGCAGGATCTAAACCTAAAGGCTCAGTAGATGAGGCAAAGAATAAATTATCTTCAGCTTTACGGGACAAAGCGGCGTTAGCAGAGCTAATACAGCTCATAGAAATGGTCACTGCTAAGGCAGCAGCAAGCAAAGTCTTGCACTTGCTTAATCGCATAGTATGAGTTTCCTTTTAGTTGTGAACACAAAAAATTTGCTACAAATGAAAAAATACTTTTCTCTTAGGTACTTTTTAATTTAGAGCAAAAAAATTACAAAGTTGTACCTTAATCATTATTGAGGGAAATTAAGCCAATCACTAAGGCACATATAAAAGTGGTGCTCATTATTAGCAAAGTAGCCATAATGTGCAAGATTTAATTTGCTAAGGGCCAGCGCCGATCACATTCCCAAAATATAATTGCCCCTTAAAGCCAAAATATATTGAAAAATATAGATACCTATCGATATTGGTGGGCGTAAAAAAAGAGAGC
>Scrappy_p2__coassemble_800_pt1 | contig 25999 bp, 17 predicted proteins | sample Scrappy_p2__metabat2_low_PE_025 | metagenome-assembled genome bin Scrappy_p2
ATGGTAGTGCAACGTACGATTGTGCGAGAGTAGGTCATCGCCAGGCTTAATTTTGAGTGCTGATATGGCTCAGTTGGTAGAGCGCACCCTTGGTAAGGGTGAGGTCCCGAGTTCGATTCTCGGTATCAGCACCACTTTTCTTGAATGACCACCTAACGGTGGTTTTTTCGTTTTTAAGCCCTCAAAAAAAGCCACCTAACGGTGGTTTTTCTGTTTCTGGCTCCTCCAATTTTCTCCATCCCAACCTAATCCAACTCAGTCAGCCAGGCCCATGCCTGCTAAGCCCACTTTGCTCTGCCCTGCTCATAGCAGCGCCGCAGCTCTGCGGCACAGCATCACAGCACTGCAGTTCTGTTTTGCGCTATGTAGCTACAAGCGTCGCTGCAAAGCTAACAACGTTAACTTTAACTATAAAGCTAGCCAATCCATTCTCTATAGCCTCAAACTGCCCTCACCTGCCTATACCTGCTCAGCCCAGCCCAGCCCAGCCCAGTCCAGAGTAGCCATGCCTAGAGCTGCCCAACGCAGCTTATAACAGTATCATCCAAAGGTACTTTAGATGGTTTGATCTGGCACTAGCTAAGCGGCTAGCTGTATTAGCTTACCTGTGCTGCGCTTTGGCTAGCCAAAGACTAGCCAAAGGCTAGCTTAGGGCTAAGCTGGTGTTAGGGGCTCATTCCATTTGTTAAGATAGAATTCTAATATACGCTTGGAATACTCATAGCAGCTTAATACTAGTGTAGGGCTATCAGGTAAGTCCTCTTCCCAATCTAGTTCTTCTTCATACTCACCATCATCGTCCTCGTCAGCGCATAGCTCTTCATAATTGATAGGAGGGAGTAGGTGCTCTTCGTTAAAGAACTCCTGCCATGAGCTAAAGGCCTGCTCCTTACTATCATAGTAGCTAAGAGCTTGAGTGCATATGTCTAAGAGCTCTTGGAAGTATTCACTTAAGTCTGATTGTAATTTAGGCAGCTTAGGTTCACTTGCTCTTATTTGGTCGCCACTGCGCCCCATAAAGATTAAAGCAAAGGGAGCTGCTGTCCATACTGTTTCTTGGTGCTCAATTTGTAATGATAGGTCTCTTAAGGCTGATGGGGCCTTGTTAGGATCTAAAGAGGTGAGCTGAGTTAACAACTTAGGAATATCAGTTGCTCTACCATTAGTGCAGATTAATCTCTCCCAAGGAACATTATTGAGCTCTATAGCATTAACAAAACTAAAGAATTTATCATTACTATTCATGTTCTACCTCATGTTAGCTATACCTAAAATCAGGCAACTTACTAGCACTATAGAACAAAAGGGAATTTACAGTCAGTGACCGCTATTAAGAATTTAGTAAGAATAAAGCAAGTATTGAGTCTTTGCGCTTAGCTGAGCTGAGCCAGGCTGGGCTTAGGTTAGCCTTGCTTAGATTAGCTTGGTTTGGCTTGGCTTTCCTTAGGTTAGCTTGGTTTGGCTTGGCTTAGGTTATCTTAGCTTGGCTTTCAGGAATGGGGTAGTTAAGGCATGAAGTGGGTAGTGATTATGAGTTTTCTATAGGCAAAAAAAAGCAGGAGCTTGAGGCTCCTGCTAATTAGGACATACTTGTGATAGCTTAGCTTTAGTGCTCTACTATGCCACCTTCGGTAACATGCTTACAAGCAACCAAATGGTTACCATTTGGTAATAAGATTTGAGACTCTTGCTTGTATTGGCAGTTTTCCACAAAGCAACGGCTATTAAAGCGACATCCCTTTGGAGGATCGATAGGGCTTGGTAAGTCACCCTTTAATAAAATACGATCCTTACGCTTATTTGGATCAATGATAGGAATAGCAGAAATTAATGACTTAGTGTATGGATGCATTGGGTTGTCATAGATTGCCTCTTTAGGAGCTACCTCTACTAAAGAGCCTAAATACATAACACCAATACGGTCACTAATGTGCTTTACAGCTGCTAAACCGTGAGCAATAAACAAGTAAGTAAGACCAAACTCGCTCTTTAAATCGTCTAAGAGGTTTAAGATCTGAGCTTGAATGGATACGTCTAAAGCTGATACAGCCTCATCACATACGATAAGACGAGGGGAAACAGCTAAAGCACGGGCAATACCAATACGCTGGCGCTGGCCACCTGAGAACTCGTGTGGATAGCGAGTCTTATACTGTTTAGCTAAACCTACGCACTCAAGTAAGTACTCAACTCTCTTGGAGATTTCTGGACCATGATGGGTTTTATTAACCACCATAGGCTCAGAGATAATTTCCTCAACAGTCATACGAGGGTTTAAAGATGAGTATGGGTCTTGGAAAATCATTTGAATGTCACGGGCATACTTGCGACGCTCATTACGAGTAATGGCACCTAAGTTTACGCCGTTGAACATGATTTCGCCTTGAGTTGGCTTGTAAAGACCAGCAATCATCTTACCTAAAGTGGTCTTACCACAACCAGACTCACCTACTAAGCCAAAGCACTCACCTTTGTAAATATCTAAGGTTAAGTTATCAACAGCCTTTAAGTAGCTGGTCTTGTTGTTAAGAAGGCCACTCTTAAGCTCAAAGTGCTTGCATAAGCCTTTGATAGATAAGAGAACTTCTTTGTTCTCGCTAGTTGTATTTGTCATAGTGAACACTCAATTAGGCTTGAAGATATTTAACACAACGAACCTTACGCTGACCTAAAGATAAGAGCTCAGGTAATTGAGCTCGACACTGGTCACAAGCATGATCGCAGCGGTCAGCAAAAGCACAGCCCTCTGGCACTTCCTCAGGTGGTGGTACCATGCCTGGGATCATGAATAAGCGCTCACTTTGCTCATCTAGACGAGGAATAGACTTAAGTAGGCCTAAACTATATGGATGCTTTGGATCGGTTAAGATCTCTGAGGTGGTACCCTCTTCAACAATACGACCGCAATACATAACAGCAACACGGTCAGCAGCTTCGGCTACCACACCCAAGTCGTGAGTAATTAATAATACGGAAATATTAAATTGCTCACGCATGCGATAAATAAGATCTAAGATTTGAGCCTGAATAGTAACGTCTAAGGCGGTGGTTGGCTCGTCAGCAATTAATAGTTTAGGCTGACAGGCCATGGCCATAGCAATCATAATACGCTGACGCATACCGCCTGACATCTGGTGAGGATAGTCCTTAATACGCTTAGCAGGGTTAGGAATACCTACAGTATCCATAATATGTAAGAGCTTCTCATGAGCCTCTTTTTTAGAAAGCTTAGTATGTAACTGGATGCTTTCTAAAATCTGATCACCTACAGTGAAGATAGGGTTTAAAGAGGTCATAGGCTCTTGGAAGATCATAGAGATGCTATTGCCTCTAATGTTCTGCATCTTGCGCTCACTTAAATCTAATAAGTTAACGCCATCAAACATGATCTTAGAGCCTTTAGCAATACGACCGTTAGAGGCAAGCAGACCCATAATAGAAAGAGAGGTAACTGACTTTCCTGAGCCTGATTCACCTACTAAAGCGAGAATTTCACCTTTATCAATGCTAAAACTGACATCACGTACAGAACGTACCATGCCGCGACGAGTGGTGAACTCAGTTGTTAAATGTTCAACTTCCAATAACATGATAGTTCTCCTAGCGACGTCTTGAACGTGGGTCTAATGCATCACGAAGACCGTCACCAAACAGATTGAAGGCAAGCACGGTAAGAGTAATGGCTAGACCTGGGAAGATCAAAGTATGTGGTGCAGAGAAAATGAAGCTACGTGAACGAGCTAACATATCGCCCCACTCAGCAAATGGAGGCTGTACGCCTAAACCCAAGAAGCCTAAAGCTGCAGTGTCGAGCACAGCAGTGGAAATACCTAAGGTGGCACGAACTACGATTGGAGAGGTGATATTAGGTAAGATGTGGCGGAAAATAATACGTAAATTAGAATCGCCAGTTACAATAGCAGCCTGAATATAGTCATTAGCCTTTACTGACATCACACATGAACGAGCAATACGGGCATACTCAGGAATTGACACTAAACCAATGGCTAATACGGCCTTATCAAGACCACGACCCATAGCAGCCATAAAGGCAATAGCTAATAAGATAGATGGTACAGATAAGATAACGTCCATTAAGCGCATTAAGTAGTTGTCTAAGCGACCGCCATAAAAGCCGCCCATGGCTCCTAAGATAGTGCCTACTACTAAAGAGATAGACACTGCAGCCAAACCTACTGAAAGGGAAATTTTGGTGCCATCAAGAACACGTGAGAAGATGTCTCTACCTAATTGATCAGTACCAAACCAGTGTTCAGCACATGGAGCAATAAAAGCCTTGTCCATGTTGGCTAGGTTAGGATCATAAGGAAGGATATTAATACCCATAGCTTGGGTAATAGTAAGGGTTACTGCAATTAAAACTAAAACAGCAATAATGAGCATACCCAAAAGAGCAGCCTTATTAGAGGCTAATGAAGCCCACATATCACCGAGACGGGAAGAGCGTGGCTTTTTTAATTGATTTAAGTCAGTCATTTTTATGATTGGCCCTCAGCACCATACTTAACACGTGGATCGAGTGCTGCATAGAGCAGATCTACAACTAAGTTCATAAATACGAAGATAAAGGCCACAATTAATACTACAGCCTGAATAACAGGGAAGTCAGAGCGCATGATACTCTCAACTGAGTAAGCGCCAATACCTGGCCAAGAGAATACAGTTTCAGTAAGCACAGCACCTGAGAGCAAGCTACCAAACTGTAAACCAATAACGGTGATAATAGGGAGCAAGGCATTTCTAAAGGCATGCTTACCAATAACCTTTACTGGGTTTAAGCCCTTAGCTTTAGCGGTACGAATGTAGTCTTGGTGGAGCACATCAAGCATGCTAGAACGGGTCATACGGGTGATGATAGCCATAGAATAACAAGCTAAGGTCATAGCAGGTAAGATGGCGTGCTGTAGTGCATTAAAGAAGGCTTCCCAGTCACCAATAATGAAAGTGTCATAAAGGTAAAAACCAGTGCCGTCATAAGGTCTTAATAAGGTGTCAATACGACCACCTGATGGAACCCAGTGTAAGATGCCTGAAAAGAGAATGATAAGTAACATACCAAGCCAGAACACAGGCATAGAAACGCCGATCAATGCAGTGGTCATGGTAAAGTTATCGATAATGGAGTTCTTCTTAACAGCTGAAACTACACCAAAAATAACACCAACAATGGATGCAATGATAATGGCAAGTACTGCAAGCTCAATAGTAGCTGGCAGACGGGCCATAATTTCACTGGTAACAGGAGCATTGGTAAAGAAAGAAGTACCAAAGTCACCATGGAACATAGCAACCATGTAGTTCCAATATTGGGTAATAATTGGCTGGTTAAAGCCCATGCTTTCACGCCAAGCGTTGATAGACTCAGTGGTAGCATGTTGGCCAAGAACAATGAGAGCTGGATCTGGAGAGAACACTCTCATAATCAGGAATACTAGGATAGATACGCAGAATAATACTGGTACGAGCATTAAAATGCGTTTTAAGAGATATAACAGCACAAGCTTGTCCTCAAATACACGTGTTAAATAGTGCACTGTAAGCTTATTTAACACCAATAAGCTTGTGAAAAAACAAGTGCACGCTCACGTGAAGAGCTGTAGAGTTAATAATGTTCATCAAGGAAAACGATGCTGTACGTAACTACAATAAGGCTATTTGCTACTTAATAAGTGGTACAACAGTAAAAGCATATAATAAAGAATATTAGTGCTTTTACTTTACATAATTGCATTTACCTCCCCTAGGATATAAGTATCACAACAACTTAAAAGGTGCTCAACTTATAAATTGTGCGCAGCAATAGCGCTCCCAACTGTATAGATGTAGGCTAAAAAACCACCATCATAGCTGTTAGGATAATCAGTAGATCACTAGGTATTGGTTAAGAGCATCAAGCTCTTTAAGCGGTTCTAAGCAAAGAGAAATTGTTTAGACCCTAACAATTGGACATAAACGAAACACAGCGTGCATTTTTATGTCTTTTAACCCATAGAGGTACATGACGCAGCATTGTTTAAAAAAATTAAGTCGCAAAAGGTGCGCACTTTCAGAGCGTCATCATGCTGTGAAAAATGCTGTCATAGCTTATGAAACAGTAAAAAGCCCGAAGTCTATCACGATCAGCTCATTTTTCTCTTGATAGCAAAAACAAAGTATTATAGCAAGAATGGCTAATTAACAGAGATAGATTATCAATACTTGCATGATAAATTTGCAATTTTTCTTTATACAAAGAGGCATTAAGTAGATAAGTACTATATTTTGAGACTGTTTAAAAAAAATGAAATTTTGCAAAATTTTTTTTAGATTTTACAAAAATGTGCCAAAAGGGTGAGTTTCTTAGTAGTAATTAATAATTCTTAGCGCAATGTTGTATTGGCTGATTTTTTTACCGCTGTGGTATGTAAGTTTCATGTTAATTAAAAGCGAAAAATATGGGAATTTTTTTATTAAAGATCATTGAGCTATTTTTATAATGGTGTATAATCTTTGCGCCCCTCTAATCGAGTTATTTGGATTCCCACCCAAGTGATTTGATGCAAGCATATTAATGAATGCTTGTTTTTTTGAGATCAGCAGATTTAACTGCTGAAAGTTTTAAAGGATTTTATCCTTCAAAATAAAAGGGTTTCTTAATGAAAACTTATGTAGCCAAGCCATCTACCATCAAGCGTGATTGGTTTGTAGTAGACGCAACTGACTTAACTTTAGGTCGTGTTGCAACTGAGATCGCCACCCGTCTTCGTGGTAAGCACAAGCCAGAATACACCCCATTCATGGACACTGGTGACTATATCATCGTTATCAATGCTTCCAAGATTAAGGTAACTGGTAACAAGAGCCAAGACAAGATGTACTATCACCACACTGGTTTCCCAGGTGGTATCAAGGCTGAGTCCTTTGATAAGTTAATCGCTCGTAAGCCAGAGAAGGTCTTAGAGACTGCTGTTCGCGGCATGCTTCCAAAGGGTCCTTTGGGTCGTGCTATGTTCCGCAAGCTAAAGGTATATGCTGGTGAGACTCATAATCATGGTGCTCAACAGCCTCAAGAACTTAAGTTATAAGGAGCAATAGCAAATGGCTGCAAATCAGTACTACGGCACTGGTCGTCGTAAGAACTCCACCGCTCGTGTATTCATCAAGCAGGGCGATGGCAAGATGACTATTAATGGTCGCACTCTCGAGCAATATTTCGGTCGTCCAACTGCACGCATGGTTGTTGCTCAACCATTAGAGCTTTTAGAGCTCTCTGGCAAGTTTGATATCTACGTAACCGTATCTGGTGGTGGTATCTCTGGTCAGGCTGGCGCTATCCGTCACGGCTTAACCCGTGCTTTAATGCAGTACGACGAGAGCTTCCGTCCAGCTTTACGTAAGGCAGGCTACGTCACCCGTGACGCACGTTCTGTTGAGCGTAAGAAGGTTGGCTTACACAAGGCTCGTAAGCGTCCACAGTACTCAAAGCGTTAATCAGAGTACCAGCATTACTTTGCGCACTTGCGCAAGTTTCAAGGGGCATATATCAATATATGCCCTGCTGTACGCAAAAAACCCTTACTCTAGTGAGCAAGGGTTTTTTATTTTTAGAGACAAAACCAAGAGTAATTTAGCAAAGTTATACTTGGTTTTGCCTTTAAAAAAGAAGTCTCAATCATTAAAAGAGGGGCAAATAGTTAATGATTGGGGCAGCTATTCTTAGTTAAAGGCAAATAATCATCATATTTTGCATTATTGTAATTTCATTTGCTCTAAGGGCAATGGCTGATACAATAGAGTATACTTTTCTAAACAGCACTACTTGTGCATATATTGAGCAACGCTCTTTTCTCAACCTTTCCTACCAAATATCAATTAAAGCTTTATTTATCGTGTTAAAGTAGGATTTAGCGACAATAATAGATTCTATTTGCAATATAAGATTACGGACGTGGCAAAAGTTTTATGACCAGTATTTGCTCTTACATTTTTACGGCTTTTTATAATTGGCTCAGAGACAATGATGTAAATCCTCGTCTAGTAGTTGATGTAAGTCGCCCTGGCGTTCAAGTTCCACCTCATATTGCTATAGATGGGGTAGTATTAATTTCTATTGATCATAAATATGTAGAAAACTTTGAAATTTGGCCTACCAAGATTTCTTTTACTACTAGATTTAATGGCAAGAAAGAGTTTGTCATTATTCCTTATGCTGCTATGAGTGAGTTAGTGTGCTCTGATACAGGCATTTCTATTCCTATTAATATGTGGCTTACCTCTATAGAATTGGCTTGCCATGTAGATGATGAGGGTTTTATCGAAGATAGTGAGCCTGAAGATGACCATCAGGTATTCTTTAGTGTTGCAGAGGATAGTGCTCAAGATAATGCTAGCGATACTGAAGATAACAATCCGCCTAAGAAAATCAAACCAAACTTTACTTGCGTTGATTAAAACAAAAAGCCCAGTAGGAAAACCTAATGGGCTTTTTGTTTGCTAATAACTATCTTGATTAGGGCTTATGGTTTTGGGGCCACTACAATATAGTCTTTATTTATGTGTAAGCCAAAGAGTGAAAAGAGCTCATTAACCTCAGCTGATATTTCATGATAGCACTTGCCCTTAAAGCTTCTTCTATCATAGACATCAACCATTACTTGATTAACTACCCTTAATAAGTCAGCTACGCTATCGATGTTGCAAGAAATTATGGACTTAGATGTGGCTCTGTTCTTGTTAATTACAGCATTAATATAAGAGGTAATAATGGTGGCTAAAAACACTAGAAAAGCTTGATTTTCAAGGGCGTTATCGCTCTTAGTCTTTAGCAAAGCTTTAAGTATTTGGTTGCTGTTCTTAATAGGAGCTCTTGAGTGATAGTTCTTATAAACGTCGTGGTAGCTCATATTAGTTTCATTGCTAAGAAGCACCTCAATGCCCCAATTTTGTTTTTGAACTTCAAACTTATTACCATCGATATGTAGAGTCTCGCACTCATCACTACCTAAGACATGAATAGTCTCATCATAATTAGTGAATAGTTTTAGAATTTGCTTCTCTGATGAATCAATGGTTTTTCCTTGTTGAAGCTTAATAATAGCTTGTGCAATTTGGTGTAAAGCCAAATTTTCCACTTCACCAGCAGTCACTGGTGAATAAAACACATGACAAGCTAAAGTAGAGCCACTGTCATTAGCCTTAATGTTAGATACTTCTTGACCGTAGTCATAAGGCAAGTCCACCTTCTGATAGCAAAAAAATCTACGTAGCTTATGGTCAAAAACCATGTTGCTCATCTTTTTAATGTCATTGGCCAGAGCAATCTCCGTAGCTGTTTTGCCATAAGAGGCTAAGGTGCTGCAGTTAACAATGAAGCTCTGTTGAGCCTTAATCAAGGTGTCGACTAAACTATTACCCTCATGGACTGTATTACCACAAATAAGGGGCTCAAGCTCACCTAATAAGGTGCTGTGAACCATTGATTCATCATAGCCCTTAGCTAATACATAATATAAAGCCTTGCCCTCTTGATCGCACAGAACCTGCAATGATGCTTGTTGGTCAGGGGTGCCATTAGCAAGATGAATAATGTACTTATCATTAGTTGAGGCAATAAGATTGTTATCTTTTTGCAACTGGATAAACTCAGTAAAGAAAGCATTCATATGCTCTTTGCTGAGACTATTGACTGCAAGAGAAAAAGAGTTTTCTAAGGCATCATTATCGCTTACAACATCATTGCGCTTAAGAAACTCAGACATGCCCTTAAGCTTAAATTCATTTTCAATAATGATGCGAGTAACTATGGATAAAATCTTATTGGCTTTTTTATTGCCCAAAGCCTTATCAAGTGCAGCTTTGAGCATGGTTTGCCTTGCTAGGTGAGAAATTAGATGGCTTGCGCCAGCATGTTTAGTAGTTGCTACTCTAAACTTACTAGCGTCCTTAGCTAAAGATAACTCATGATCTTTAACTATTGCAAGAAAGGCATCTGCTACATCGGAGTTTAGGTTGTCGTTGCTATTGGATGGAGTAGGCTTGGTGGAATTAGTAAACTCCTCTGGTAAAGAAACGCCTTCTGGAATACCAGGTAAAACAGGTTGTCCGTGAGCATCAATAAATACTTCAGACTTATGAAAATAGAGGGTCTTACTGTCTTGTCGATAGACAAGATAGTCCTTTAGCTCAGGATAGTCTTTGTAAACAAAATCATAAAATTGAACCCATCCAGAGTTGTTGACAGGATTCAGTACATTGCCAACTTTCTTATGATTTGTTGCTCTGCTGCGGCCTTTAACTAGTTGACCTTTCTTATTGTAGTGCTCAGGTTCCCAAGTATGCTCACAAGTATATAGACTAATATTGCCATTTCTTTCAATTCGTTTGACCATGTGAATGGTTGGGATGGGGTTAACAGCCATATAAAAGCATATCCTTTAAAACAAAAATCGACAATATACCGTGTCTGTTAATATATTGTCGATTTGAAAAAGTAGATACTGTTTAGAATAAAGAGGTATTAGTTAATTGGACGGCTAGTGCTTAACTTTACCCACATAGGTGCCATCTCAATTAAGCCGTCTTTACCTAACTGTAAATCACCGCTAATGCCATGGAGTACATCGCTCTTATCCTCTGATAGTTTTTGTAAGTTAAAGGATAAGTTAATAGAATCGTAGGCAGCAGCAAAAATACGTTGTACTTGGCTATCAGCCTTAGGTAAGGTTGCCATCAAATCATGCTTTAAGGAGCTATCGGTTAATAACCAAGGCATATCACCTAAATTGGCTCCTGCTAAAGCTACCTCACTAGCGCTATGGTTGAGCCCCATATAGCTGCGATCAGTTAAATATAGTGGAGTATTATCAGGCAGTGAAGGTCTAACCTTGATGACATCGCTGGCAGTAGCATTAATGTAAATGGAGTCAGCATTATTCAATGGACAAGTAGTTAAAGCTGTTTGTACATTGTTAATATCGCTAAAGCGACAGGATACAGAAGACTTACCTTGTGCTTGTTGCCATACTTCATTAAAGCCACTAATAGCTCTTTGTCCTCTAGTGCTCTCAGGGGCAATTACAATAGGCTTAGTATGGCCGTCATGATAAATCTTAGAGGCGGCTAAAGCACCTTCATAATCAGGGCCTAAGTTAAAGTAATAGAACTGATCACGAGCGCTGGCTGGTTGGTTAAAGACAATAGCTGGTAGCTTAATATTGGTTTCAATTAAAGCATCAACCTCAGGCTTTAAGATAGGGCCAATAATAAAGTTGGTACCATTTTGGCCTAAAGCAGAAGCAATCTCAGCCATGGTCATTCTATTGGTATCGTAGAAAGTAACCTTAAGTTTGCTATTGCGATCTTGTAAGGCGGCTACAATACCTAAACGGGCAGGTTCGCCAACACTGGCAGAAAAACGACCAGTTAAAGGTAGTAACACTGCAAGCTTATCGCCTTCTTTTAAGGAGGTGACTACACCGCTATCTAAGAGATCTTGACTTGATGCGCTATCAATATTATTACCATTAGCAATTTTCTCGGCGGCAAAAGCTACAGGGTGGTCATCATAGCTCTTAAGCCAGTTTTTAGCTAATTGTTGTTTAATCTTATTGCTCTTAGAGGAATCAAGCAGTGCAAAGTCGATAAAACCCTGCATTAGAGGATCAGTGCTCTTATTGAGTTGTACTGTAAGCTCAGAGGCTGGCATTTGTTGCAAGTTGCGCACAATGCTCAAAGAGACATTTTGGGCAGCATCCTTATTAACTAAGGAGATTAAAGCCATCTTATGCTCACAAGACTTTAATAAATGAGAAACACGACGGCTCTCATTGTATAAATTCAGCTCTACATTAGATGCTAATTGGTAGTAAAAAGAGGCAGCAGGCTTTGGTAAGGTAGCTACATTGATTTTGTTTAAGGCAAAAAGAGCATCAGTTTGCTTGCCTTGATGCATGTAGAGTAAACCTTCAATAATTAAAGATTCATCTCTTTGTAATGGGGTAATAGCCTCAGCTTGCATGTTAGCAATTAAACCAGAAGCTGTTTGGAAATCACGAGCAATAATGGCACTGCGGGCAAGCAAGATCATGGCAGGGAAGCGAGAATCTTGATCAGCCTCAGATAACATTTTTTGATAGTCAGCTTGAGTTAAAGTTAATTGACTAAAAGCTTGAGTGGTAGTAATGGCAGCTGTCCCTTGCTCGGTAGTAGAGGTACAAGCACCAAGGCTCAAAGTTAATGCAATGGCGACAGCGCTAAGCTTAATGCGATGTGTAAAAGAATGGAGTGGCACGATGCTATTCCTACTTTCCAGCAATTGAGAAAAGCCCACCCTAAACAAAGTGAAATCTCAGGGCAAGCAACCAAAGAAATTAAATATAACATCAATCTTACATCATTTTTTTGCAATTGTAATACCAGCTTAAGCTAAGTGCGGTTTCTGTAAAAAAATCTCTAGCCTATCCAGCAATAAAATGAGGCTAATTAACGCAAAACGTATCCTAGCTTTCTTGATTTGAGCTTATGTGATTAGCTAAGGTGCGGCTTTTGTATGTGCATATAGGTGTCTTAATGCTAAAATTACTAAAGCCTATGAGCTAGAACCTTGCATTGTTGATATGTTTTAGGCCCAGTTTTGGCCACATCTAGCCAGGCAGGCGATACAGCCTGCTACCGCTGGCTATCGCCAGCGCTAGTTGCCACCAGATGCGACCAGCTGCCGCCAGCACGAGCTGCGACCAGCGCTAGCTACCGCTACATACAGGTACAGCTATCAAATGTCAGGTATAGCCGTGTCAGGCTGTTGAATTTAGTAAGAATCAGGAGCTAAAAGCTGATGATTGAAAGTGCTCTTTATATTGTGCCAACTCCAATTGGAAACTTAGATGACATTACTTTACGTGCTATTGAAGTACTTAAAAGTGCTACTTTAATTGCTGCGGAGGATACTCGTCACTCCAAAATATTATTGGATAAATTGGGAGTAGGGGCAGTTAAGATGATTAGCTGCAACGATCACAATGAAGAGCAAAGAGCACAGATTATTGCCAATGAAGTGCAAGCAGGTGGCATTGTAGCTCTCATTAGTGATGCTGGCACTCCTATGATTTCTGACCCTGGTTATAAATTAGTATCTGCTCTATCTGAAAAAAAGGTCAAAGTGGTACCTTTGCCAGGACCTTGTGCAGCTATTACAGCTTTATGCGCCAGTGCTTTACCTACAGATAAGTTCTTATTTATGGGATTTTTGCCTGTTAAAGATAAAGAGCTTACCCAAAAGCTTGAGTCGATTAGGCTTAGCGATACTACTACTGTGTTTTATGAAAGCCCACGACGTATTATGAACACCTTGGAAAAATTACAACAAGTTGATCCTAAGCGTGTTGTAGCTTTATGTCGTGAAATGACTAAAACCTTTGAAACCATCTATCGCACCAATGTTTCTGATCTTATTACTTACCTTCAAGAACATAGCGATGAGGTTAGAGGCGAGTTTGTTTTAGTAGTTGGCCCTCATATTAGTGATGAGCAAGATGATGAGCTTAGCGATAGTGCCAAGAGTGCCTTAGCTAAAATGATTACCTCTATGAAGGTTAAAGAGGCTTGCCAAATAGTCAGTGATCTTACAGGTGAGAGCAAAAATAAGCTCTATGATTACGCCTTAAGTTTAAAAGATTAGTTTTCGTATTGTGAGTCTTAGGTTTTAGGATATTTAATGCTAGATCTCGGTAAAGTTGATAGTCGTTTTTTATCTGTAGCATGGAATGAGCATCCCATTGAAGCTTTTGTCTTTGACAATCTTGAGTTTAAGGTGCGCTCTAATGCTAATTTAAAGAATATGAAATTAGCTATTGATAGTACTGGCATGCTAGAGATCAGAGTAAATCCTAAAAGCAGCTGGGGATCAATTAAGGATACGGTTTTTCGTTATTATCAATGGTGCGCTGAGCAGCAAAGTAATATTCTTAAACAATTTGATATTGTTACTTACAGGGCACAAAAAAACCGTACTTTTAAAACCAATGATGTAATTTACATCTGGGGTATGCCTTATCTTATTGAGGTAAAAGAAGATCAAGGTCATGAAGATGAGCTTAAGATTATTCGTCCTCGCCAAATTGTACCTGCCCTAGTACCTAAAGGTCAGTCGCGCTTTTCTGATAAATATGCCTTTTTATTACGTAATGGTTATATTAATAAAAAGGCCTTATATAACTTGCCAATTTTGAATCAAGGACACTTGATTATGCCTAAGCATAGTCTATGGCAGGATAGCTCTGTCTTTGATCGTGATAAAGTGGCCAAAGGAGCCAAGGTTACTAATACCTTTGAGGATTTTGCGCCTCAAAGTAAGCAAAACTCTCAAGATGATGATTTTTTAAAAACTACTTTATCTCCTAAGAGCACAGCCTCAAATCACCAAGAGCCCAATAACTCTTCGGACTCTAACGCTACTAAGCTCAATAACTTTTACCTCGAGCAGTTTTCTCGTTTAATGCAAGGTTGCCAAGATAACTTATTAAAAAAACAGTATTTTGGCTCACGCATGCTCTCTGCGCCTAAACGCATCATTATTGAAGCCATTATTAAGCCTTATACCGATAAGCTTGATATTAGGCATATGAATAACGACACCATTAGTAAGACCATTGTTAAAAGTGAGACTACAGTTAGTCCTTGCTATAAAGCCTTACTTAAAGGTAGTTTAGACAGTAAGGCTGATATTTTTAACAAAGATCCTTTCTTATGCTTTGATTTACATCAAATCAGTAAGCTCGATAGTCGTTTTACTTTGGAGCTCTATGATAACTTTGTCTCTAAAGACGGAGTTAGAGAAAATGTGCCTCCAGCTCGAATGGTGGTTAATGGTTCTTTAGAACATCACCAGCTCTTAGAGCAGGTAAAAACTTTACGCTCTCAAGGCAAGCCTACTCCTTATATTGTCTTTCTCCCAGAGCAAAAAGACTATCTACAAATGAGCCCTGAGGAACTGTTAAACGAGCTTAATTTACAAAATAATTTCTACCATACAGGGCACTTCTCTAATAAAGATGAGTTTTACTTAGACGAGCAAGAGCTAACCTTATTTACAACTGATGGTGTAGAGCTTGATCCTAGTTTAGCTTTATTTGCCTATTTGCCTGATATGCCGCAAACAGCTAATCATATGTATGATATGTCGGCTCTGATGGCCGAAAGTCATGCCAGTGATAACTTTAGGCCTACTATTGCAGGTAATATCTTAGCTAAGAAAATTAAGCGTGAAAGTGGCGAGTTTTTCCATAAAACCTTGGTAAAGCCAGGCGTGCTAAGAGTAGCGCTTAAAGGTAAAAACACAGGGAAAAAAGTTCAAAAAATTATTGAACAGTACATGGAACAAGAGCTTTATAAAGTTTCTTTAAACTTTTTAGAAAAGCTTAAGCCTTATTATATTTCTGTGTACTTAGCCTCTAGTGCTTATTACCAGATGGAGCCTATCTCCTGGATGAAAAAGCTCGAAATTAAAAAGATGAAGCCTTTAGGTCAGTGCCGCTCTAAAGGTACAGCAGCTGATATTAGATTGAATTTGCAGTTAGCCCATTATCCTATCAACGTTATGGCTTCGGTAGGTATACATGAGCTGTGTCATTTAGTGGTATGTAATCATAGTGTAGCTTTTAAGTACATGCTGCGTATTTTCTGTCCTAGTGCTGATAATGTCAGCAATTCGCTAATTCAATTAGGTATTGTCCCAATCGATACTATTTAATTTAGTACGCTTGTGATATAATCTGCCCCCGAGTTGACTGGGCAATCGCTGCTGAAACACGTGCGCTAAGGCATACGGTTTTGGGGGAGGAAAGTCCGGGCTCTATAGGACAAGGTGCCAGGTAACGCCTGGGGGGTGTGAACCCACGACCAGTGCAACAGAGAGCAGACCGCCGATGGCCGTAAGGTACAGGTAAGGGTGAAAGGGTGCGGTAAGAGCGCACCGCGCTTCTAGCAATAGTAAGCGGCACGGTAAACTCCACCTAGAGCAAGATCAAATAGGCCTCCGTATAATGTGGTCCGCATTTGGGGGCGGGTCGATTGCTGGAGCTTATTCGCGAGGGTAAGCCTAGATGAATGATTGCCACTTAGAAATAAGTACAGAACCCGGCTTATAAGTCAACTCACATACTCCTTACAAAACTCTCACCTCAAATTATCTCCACCACCAAAGCTCTAATCCCTTTTATAAGAAACTAGTAGCTACTAGCAGCTCATCTTCTTTAATGAATCAGATCTATAGTAGTTTACATACTAAAGATGCTATTTATCAGCTAACTACTACATTGTAAGCCCAGATACTCACCATACTGGCACCCGTCTTAGCCATTAAGCTTTAATTGCCCATGACTGGAACCATGCCCATGCCAAAGCCAAAGCCAATGCTACGGTTCTGGCGAACTCTTATGCCTATGCGGCTAAATTAGCCAAAGAGAAGATAGGTAAATAGGCCAGATAGCAATCAGGCAACAGCGCAAGCATGTGCAAGCTTTCAAGCATGCATGTTTGGCTGCTTGCAAGAGATCGGGCGGGCGTGCAAGAGATTAAGGGGGCGGGCGAACAGGTATGCAAGCTGGCAGGCAGGCAAGATGGCATGCTGGCGAGCTAGCTGGCGATGTGGCTTGCTTTAGTAGTGGGCCATAGGCAATGGGCAATGGTAGAGACGGGTAATGGGGTAGAGGTTGATATATTGCTAAGAACCATTGAGAGGTGGGGCTGAAACAATATTTTTCTTAAACTTATCATATTGTTAGTTTTTAGGATGTTCATAAACAAGGTAAAATAAATTAAGATAGGTAAGTTGTACTATAGTTTTACCAACGATTATTGTAGTTAGCACCTCAAAAGATTTTCATGCCTTATTAGATGATCTTTAACAAATGGAGATTAAGGCGGTTTTGTCGTTTATCCGCTTAATGATATTTATGAAATTTTTGTTAAGTACCGCTTTGTTAGTTAGCTTATTAGGATTAAGTGTAAGTATCCCACCTGCATGGGCACAAACAGCTGTTAATAGTAGCACTCAAAAGATTGGTAATTGTCAACGTCCCCCAAAAGCTAATTGCTTTAATACTCCTTGCTATAGTGAAAGTATTAATCTGGCCAAGGCTGAGCAAGATTATTTAAAGATTGTAGGAAATTATTATGATCAAGAGGCTGTATTCTATAGTTCAGATACGCCTCATGCCCAAAGTTTATCCAAGAGCATTAATCGCCTTACTAGTCGCTACAATGCCAATGTGGGCTTTGCTGTTTTTGATGCTAAGGGGGTAGCTTTTTTAAAAAATAATAAGCCTTTTCCAGTTGAGAATATGAGGGGCTTTTATGTTTGCTATGCAGCCGCAGCTAAATTAGCTAAAGAAAATTTACCTTTTGATTACAAGGTAGAGGTTCCTCTTAGTGAGTTTGCTTATAGCAAGAATTCAAACTTATATAAGGCTATTTTAAGAAGCACTTTCCTTGACGAGATAAAAAGTGGTTCAGCAACTATAGAAAAGCTCGTTGATGTTAATAAACTTCAAGACAAGAGCAGCATCGATGAAGATAGCTCTGATGATGAGCACATTAAGGCTAATATTAGTAAGTTTAATTCTTTTTATAATTTAACTAGTGATGCTACTGTTGAGCAATGGCTTATCAAGGGCTGGCTTGATATTGCTAATAAAAACGGCATTAATAGTATTAAGTTGCCCATTAGCGATTTGATTTACTATGGTATGAATGAGGACGATGCCTTTGCTATTCATATTCTAGTGAATTGCTTTTTAAAGGGTGAGGATGTTGTAGCCAAGTTTTTAAAAGATAAAGGCTTAAAGATTGAGCCTTATACCTTAGTCGATGCCTCAGGACAAAAGAGTCGTCCTTATAAAGGCCCTAAAGGCTATCACTATGCGATTAACAATTACCAAAATGCCCGCTTCTTTGGAACTTTAATCAACGACCAATCTTTAAGCGTGGAAATTAAGGATTTAATATTACAATCCATGCGTTTTGCTCCTCGCAGTCAGGGCTTTTTTAGCGAAGGCATTAAAGATAGTGTCGATAAGATGCACAATAGAGAAGAGCTTTTTTCCGAGCTTAAGATTTTTGATCTCAATAGTTTTACTAAAGGCCCAGACCATAGATGGACTGCTACTACTTTAGCTTATGTTGAGTTCTTAGGCCGTCCTTATGTTGTCAGTATTGGTATTGATAATATTGTAGGTGAAGAGGGCAAAAGCAAAGAGCAGGCTCAAATCATTTTGCAAAAGATAGGTACCATTATCTTTGACCATTTGCATTTACCAAGATGTTCTCATGGTACCTTGATTATTAGAAATCCTGTCTAACAGCGCTAGAAAGGGCGCAAAAAAAGCCATACTTATCATGAAAAAGTCCATATTTAGTATGGACTTTTTCTTTAGTCAACATTAGGTCTATCTTCTGCTAAGACAACAGGTGAAAGGATAGTTTGTCCTGAGCGGTCTAAAGTGAGATTAAGTACTGTACCTGGAGTGGTATTGGAAATAATATCAATCAACTCACGTACATTGTTAATAGGCTTATCATTTACTTTTTTAACAATATCGCCCACCTGAATATTAGCTTGAGCTGCTGGTCCTAAAGGATCAATATAGCGCACTAAGACTCCCTTTATAGAGTTATCAGCCACCATATTGTCATTTTCATCACTAATACCCAAATAGCCTCTTATTACTCTGCCATGTAGAATGATTTCATTCATTACACGTACCACCAATTTAGTTGGAATGGCAAAGCTAATACCATAAGTTCCATAAAGGTTTTGATTAAAAGATGCGGTGTTGATGCCTACCAAATCGCCATTAGTATTTACTAAAGCACCACCTGAGTTGCCTTGATTGATAGGAGCATCGGTTTGGATAAGATCTTGTAGTCCTTCTCTAATATTCATGAGCTCTCTGGTTAATAATCCAGAGCCAGTACGAGCAGTGGCCGAAATAATGCCATGAGTAACAGTTAGTCCTAAGTTATTAGGATTTCCTATAGCTAAAACTACATCACCCACTCTTGGTTGGTAGTGAGGGTTGATGTTAATAGGGTTAAGATTTTTTGCTTTGATTTTTAACAGCGCAATATCAGTACGGCGATCAAAGCCCACAATAAAGGCTTGACGTAACTTACCATCAGGGGTCTGAGCCCAAACGGCTCTATTAGGCTCATTTAACGAAGGAATAACATGGTAGTTAGTTACTATATAGCCATCAGAAGACATAATGACACCTGAGGCTGAGGTGGTAATTTGACCTGTCTCTTTGGACATGCCTGTGTAGTCGCTATTAAGACGTGAGACATAAATATTGACCACACTAGCAGAGGAGCGGGCGACTGCATAAGAGTAGGATTGAATGTCTTTGCTAGATGAGTAAATTTTGTTGCCAAAAGACTCGCCTATATTAGGGGCAAGCTTAAGGATAACTAATGCTGCGACTAAACCCACCAGGACTGGGAGCAGCAACATGGTAAACCATGTCTTTTTATAAAACTTAGTCCTGTGAGGCATAAATGGATTCCTAATTTTTTCAAATCAATCAATAACACTATTATTCTAACAGTTTTAGAAAATACCTTATGAGTTTTACTGCCAATTGCTAAGCAAAAAAATTTTTGTGTTAGAAAAGAGCTTGTATATGGTATTTGTTTGGTAGGCTGCTTATTTTTTTCTAGCATATCTTACAGAAAATTAAAATTGCTAAGTATTTGCTAAGCATCACATTTTAAGATGAAATTGTTGACAGAAATTAATTTGCAAGATTGTCACAAATTAACAATTAACACTTAACTTTGTCTAAGCTTAGCAGCCTTACTGCTGACCCCTTAGTATGAACTGCTAGGCCTTAGATGATAAGGATGAGTGGTTAATCTCTGACAATTTTGACCAGTTAAATACTTTTAGCTTGGTAATTATGAGCTCACCTACCAAGAAATTAGTTTTAATTAATTTTACAGTTTTATGGTTTAACACGAATCTTACTCATATGCTTTGGAAGTGATTCGTGGTGTAATTTGGTGAATGACTTATGAAGTATTTTAAGCGCTCTGCTGCTGCCCTAGCTATTGCTACTTTAACCATTTTCTCCTCTTCTTTTGCTACCAATGCTGTTGCAGCTGATGCTCAGCCTTTAATTAATGCCATGCAAAATGCACAAGGCGAACCTTCTTTAGCTCCTATGCTTAAGAATGTTATTCCTGCGGTAGTGAATATTTCTGTTAAGGGCACTAAGGAAGTTTCTTCTCCTATGTTTAACGTTCCAGAGGAATTCCGCTTCATGTTTCCACAGCTTAATCAGCCAAATCGCCAAAGAGAGTTCCGTGCTTTGGGCTCTGGTGTAATTATTGATGCTAAGGCTGGTTATGTGGTAACCAATCACCACGTGGTAGAGGATGCCTCTGAGATTCGTATTGCTCTTTCTGATGGCCGTGAGTATGAGGCTAAGAAAATTGGCTCTGACCCACATACTGACTTAGCTTTATTACAGTTAAAAGATTTTGAAAATTTAACTGCCTTACCTTACCAAAGCTCTGAGAGCATGGAAGTAGGTGACTTTGTGGTGGCTATTGGTAACCCATTTGGTTTAGGTCAAACTGTTACCTCAGGTATTATTTCAGCTTTAGGTCGTACAGGCTTAAATATTGAAAATATCGAAAACTTTATCCAAACCGATGCTGCTATTAACTCTGGTAACTCTGGTGGTGCTTTAGTTAATTTACGTGGCGAGTTAGTTGGTATCAATACCGCAATTTTAGGCCCTAATGGCGGTAATATCGGAATTGGCTTTGCTATTCCAGTTGATATGGTTAAGACTGTAGTAGCTCAGCTCAAAGAGTTTGGTGAAGTTCGTCGTGGCACCTTAGGTGTAGTTGGTACTGAGCTTACCCCAGATCTGGCTGATAACTTCGGTTATAAGGGTAAAGCAGGTGCCTTTGTTAACGAGGTAGTAGACAATAGTGCTGCTCAAAAGGCTGGTATTAAGCCAGGCGATATTATTACCTCTATCAATGGTAAGAAGATCTCCTCTTTTGCTGAGTTACGTGCTGTGATTGCTACTTTAGGTTCTGGTGCTGAAGCTCAAATTGGTATCTTCCGTGATGGCAAGAATATTACAGTAAAGGCCAAGCTCCAAGAGCCTGACACCATGGCAGGTAGTGACGCTGGTATCTTATCTGAGTTCTTCTCTGGTGCTATGCTCGCTAATAATGATACAGGCCCAGGTGTAGTAGTTACCTCTGTAGATAAGAGATCACGTGCTTACTCTATCGGCTTGCGTGAAGGTGATGTGATTACCTCCGTTAACCGTGATCAAGTAAAGGACTTATCATCCCTTAAGGACAAGCTCAAGGATGGCAAGAGAAAGAGCACTGCTATTCGTATCGAGCGTGGTGATAGCACTTTATACTTAACCATTCGCAACTAATTAGAATCTTGATTATTAGGGAGCTCAAGCTCCCACATGAGCGGGGGCTTGAGCTCCTGATTAAGGGGAGCGTAAGCTCCCCTTTTTATTGGCGCTATAAAGGCTTTTGTGTGTATGGTGCTTCATAAGGGCGCTGCTAATGCTCAAAAATGGTTAGAAACAATACAAATTGCACCAAAATAGATGTTATTTAAGGAAAATGGCTTATATATCAGCCTAAAAAGGCATATTTATGCGATGAGAGCCTCAAGTTAGGCTTGTTTACTTGAAATTTGCTAGTCCTTAAATGAAAATGACAGTGCTCTAATAAAGAGACACTGTTGTTTAGGATGTTTTTTTAGTGCTAATAATTGGTTTTAGTACTGACTAATGTAGGCTAAAGCACAAGCTTTATTCCTTGTACTGAAAGTTTAAGTTCTAGTTTTATGGTTAAAAGCTTGAGCTTTAGCCAGCATTAGATAGCTCTATATAAGAACATCCTAAAACAAGTTTACTTCTTCATTTTAGGATTAAACTATGAAGTTATTTTCTTCTAAGACTCTATTAGCTACTGCTATGTCAGTGGTTTTTGCAGTCAGCACTTTTAGCGCTGCTAGTGCAGCTCCAATGTCTCGTAAGCCACAAGACAACCTCTTTTATGCTACCTCTACTGAGCCTTTAGGCTTAGATCCAGCTTTAGTTGATGATAATGATTCTGGCAACATTAACTGCAATATTTATGAGTCATTATTAAAGTTTAAGGCTGATAACACTGAAATTGAGCCAAGCTTAGCTGAAAGCTGGACTATTAGTGAAGATGGTCTTACTTATGTATTCAAGCTCCGCCAGGGCGTAAAGTTCCACGACGGCACCCCATTTAATGCTCAGGCTGTTAAGTTCAACATCGATCGTCAGATGCCAGAGAACTTAGTGCCAAAGATGTCCTATGCTCCATTAGTATTTGGTGACGTTCAAAGCACTAAAGTAATCGATGATTACACCATTGAGATTAAGTTAAAGAAGAGCTCTACTCCTTTCTTACGTAACATGGCTATGTGCTTTGCTGCACCAATTGCCTCCCCAGATGCTCTTAAGAAGTTCAACAACAACTTAATGGAGAATCCAGTAGGTACTGGTCCATATAAGTTAGTTGCTTGGGATAAGGGTCAACAACTTATCTTAACCACCAATGAGGATTATTGGGGTAAGAAGCCAGCTGTACAAAATGTTATTTACAAGATCATGAAAGAAACTTCTGCTCGTGTAGTAGCTTTAAACAATGGCGAAGTTGATATTATTAACGGTATCGATGCTAACGTAATCGACCAATTAAAGCAGGGCGGTTCTAAGATTTTCGAGGCCGAGGGTAATAACGTAAACTACATGGTTTACAACTGCCGTGATGGTTATGTAACAGCTGATCGTGAAGTTCGTAAGGCTTTAGCTCAGGCTATTAACGTACCAGAGATGGTTCAGTCCTTATACAAGGGCTATGCCACTTTTGCTCCATCTTTCTTCCCAACCTTTATGGCTGGCTATGATCCTAATGTTAAGGCTGTAACTTATGATCCAGAAGCTGCTAAGAAGTTCTTAGCTGAAAAGGGCATCAAAGAGTTACGCATCTTAACTTACTCCAACGCTCGTTACTACAACACTGTTGGCGGTCAAGTATTAGCTGAGGCTGTTCAGGCTTACTTTGATAAGGTAGGCGTAAAGGCCAAGGTTGACGTATACGATTGGACTACTTTCAAGAGCAAGCTCTTAACCGATAAGTGGGATATTACCTTCATTGGTTGGGTTGGCGATAACGGTGATCCAGATAACTTCATCAACATCTTAGCTGCTAATGACCCAATCTCTAACCAGGGCTTATGGCAGAACAAAGAGTTCATCGAAATTATCGAAAAGGCTACCCATGTAGCTGATGGTCCAGAGCGTATTGCTTTATACCAAAAGGCTGAGGCTGTATTAGCTGAGGACGTTGGTGTATTACCAATCTCCCATGCTAAGACTTTAGCTGCTTACCGTCCAAACATTGAAGGTAAGTTCACTCACCCAATCGGCTTAAACTTCTTTGATCAAGTAAAGAAGAACTAAAATTAGCTGATTAGTGCTAAATTGAAAAAAGGGCAGAGAGTATTATATTCTCTGCCCTTTTTGCGTAATGAAGCTAATAAAATCAGTACTTAGAAGTATCGTTGCACTAAACTTGTGCGTAACTTAATGTTAATTATGATATATATCACAACTTTAAATAAAAAATTGTTTTTTGCTAGACATAGATGTCTTTCGATAAGAGTTATAAAGCACTCAAAACAGTTTAATCAAATATTTTTGTGTGAGTTTGGCGTTTAATCAAGCTTTTATGAAATAAAAAAGTCAGAGCTGTGAGGAGCAAATTTCAAGATTAATTAGTGAATTTGTGCTTATGTAAGAGCGCTTTTGTAAGTAAGCACAGCTAATTTATGAATTTTTGCTCTAAAAGTAATACGTAAGTATCTATAAAAATCAGTCAAAAAGAGCTGATAAACTCCGTTAGAATCGTGTTTTTTAATATGGGTAGTTTGAGATCTTTAACATAATAATTTAGAATGCTCCTTATATGTGTCTGCATAAGCCTACAGTTATTTGTGTGGCTGATGTAAATCACAAGATAACCATTTCTAACTGTAGTTGTTTTTAAGATCAGTTTACTTGGCAAAGTTTAGCTTTGCTAATTTGTGGCAGTGGTTAGTAATTATTTATAGTTTTAACCATTTAATTTAATCATGGCAGCAAGGTCATAACTTATTTTCAATAGCAATCATAAATAAGTTGTGCTCTCTCCATGGTTTTACAGATTTTTTTATAAAGTGCTTGTTTGTTAGCACTTTTGCTTTGCTTGTTTAAATAATTTTAGGTGGCATTAGGTAATTATTACCTGTATTTTGCTAGCTACAAATCCTAAGTCTGAATCTTAAAAGCAAACCAAACTATAGTCAGTATTCATGTTAAGCAAAGTCTGATTATTAACATTAGAAAGTTGATGCTAAGGATTGATTAATGGCTACTTTCTCCCACATCCCTGTTTTATTGCATGAGTGCATTGAGGGCTTAAATATCAAGGCTGATGGTGTTTATATTGATGGCACTTTCGGTCGTGGGGGTCATTCACGCCAAATTTTAGCTTCTTTAGGTTCAAATGGACGTTTAATCGGACTGGATCGTGATTTAAGCGCTATTGAAGTAGGTAAGGAATTAGAAAAAGAAGATCCTCGTTTTACCATTGTTCACACTCCTTTTTCTCGCTTAAGTGAAGTTTGTCAGGAGCTTGATTTAGTTGGTAAGGTTGATGGCATTTTGCTTGATATTGGCGTGTCCTCACCTCAGCTTGATGATGGTAGTCGTGGCTTTTCTTTTGATAAAGATGGCCCTTTGGACATGCGCATGGATCAAAGTGCACCAAAGTCAGCACAAAGTGTCATTGCTTCTTATGATGTTAAGCAATTGGCTTATATTTTTAAGGTCTATGGTGAAGAGCGCTTTGCTAATCAAGTAGCCCGTGCTATTGTGCGCCGCCGTGAAAATGAGCCTTTTACTAGCACTAAAGATCTAGCTAATGTCATTGCTGGCGCAATTCCTGGCAAGCCAACTCCTAAGCATAAAGCAACCAGATGCTTCCAGGCTTTAAGAATTGAAGTTAACTCAGAACTTGAAGAGCTAAAAACCGCCCTACAAGGCGCTGTTGAGGTCTTAGCCCCACAAGGTCGACTTTGCGTTATTTCCTTCCACTCACTAGAAGATCGTATTGTGAAAACTTTCTTTAAAGAAAGCTCTCAAGGTCAAAAAGTACCTTCAGTAGTTCCTCTTACCAGTGAGGAGCTGGATCGTATTAGATTACAGACAGCCACTTTAGATTTAATTGGCGGCGCTATTAAGGCCACCGATGCTGAAATTGAGGCTAATGTACGATCTCGTAGTGCTACTTTGCGCGTTGCGCAACGCTTATGTAAGGGAGAATAAGTATGTTTGGCTTTACTCCCAAAACCCGTAAGCATGACCAATTAGATAACAGTGAAATGATTTCACTGTTAGGCTCTAGTGTTGATAATGATCAACTCAATGGCGACTTGCTTAAATTTGGTGCTTTAGATAATGGTGACGAGTTTAATCAAGAAAAAGTAGGGGCTTTTGTTGCTGATGCCTCTATTTATAAAACTGCCTCAGCTGATAAAGCAGGCCCATTAGCTAAGACCAATACCACAGAAACTCAATATTTTGATATTGATAGCCTCGATGACGACTTCTTAGATGACGAATACCTCGAGGACTTTGCCGCTCAAAAGACCTCTGCTCCAGCAGCGTTAGCTGCTAGCGCAGCGACAGCAGCTAATGCTGCTAACGCTGGCGCTAGCAAGAGTGCTAGCTTAGCAGATGGCAAACTAGAGCCGATTGCTGCTACATTGGAGGAGATTGCTACTAGCAGTGAGGAAGTTATTGACTGTAAAGAACAAGTGCTTGATAACGACTTGTTAACTGATGATAGTGTCAATAATGAACTTTCTTTTAAGGTCGAACAAGTA
>Scrappy_p2__coassemble_844_pt1 | contig 23813 bp, 13 predicted proteins | sample Scrappy_p2__metabat2_low_PE_025 | metagenome-assembled genome bin Scrappy_p2
ATACTGGATATTATAAGTGTTAGAAGTTGTGTTGTTTGGTTGATAGTTATACTAAGCAATCAGGCAAATGCAGAGGCTTGACGAGGCTTCCTAATATTACTCTGTGATATTAAATACAGATTAATCGTCGTTTCAATAGTTTCGTATTACGCAATGAGCGTGAACTTTTAGCATAAGAGTTTGCAGGTGTAGGATATCGTTTGTATGGCTACAAAGTACAAATGGAGAAGAGTTAAGGTTATCACAGTTACTGGCGGCAAGGGTGGTGTCGGTAAGTCCTCTGTGTCCTTAAATTTAGCTGTTGCCCTTTGTCAAATGGGTAAGCATGTCATGCTGTTTGATGCCGACCTAGGCTTAGCTAATATCGATGTTATGCTGGGTTTAAAGGTTCGTAAAAACCTTGCTCATGTATTGCGTGGTGAGTGCTCCTTACAAGAAATCATTCAAGATGGACCACATGGTCTACGTATTGTGCCAGCCTCCTCTGGTTTAAAGGAAATGGCTGAACTCACTATCGATCAGCATGCTGGTTTGATTAGAGCTTTCTCCTCATTAGAAGAGCCAGTAGATTTCTTAATCGTTGATACTGCTGCTGGTATTTCAGACATGGTGCTTTCATTCTGTCGTGCAGCTCAGGATGTCATCATGGTGGTATGCAATGAGTCCACCTCTGTAGCTGATGCTTATGCTCAAATGAAAGTGCTCTCCAACGATTATGGTGTGTCAAAGTTTAGAATCGTTGCCAATCAAGTTCACTCACTTGAAGAAGGCAAGTTCATGTTTAAGAAATTAGTTACCTTAACTGACAAATTCTTAGACGTGGCTTTAGAGTTATGCGCTTGTATTCCTATTGATATTAACATGCGCAAGGCTATTAGACAGCGTACTTGTGTGGTTGATGCTTTCCCTCAAGCTCCTGCTGCTCGTGCCTTTAAGAGCTTAGCTAGACGTGTATTGAATTGGCCTATTCCAGATATTGCTGGTGGTTATTTAGAGTTTTTTGTTGAGAACTTAATCCGTCGTCCTGATGAGAATGGTAACTTACCTCCATTACCTCAGACTATGGGCTTTGATGAAGCGGACAGTGCAGGCAACCCTCCACCTCCAGCTCCAATTGGTAGTCTCTTGGGCATTGGTGTAAATCCTATGAATGGTGATTTTCAGGCCAATAATTTAGCAATTGATGAAGATGCTGAAATCGAAGATCAATTTGCTACTGTAAAGGCTGACGCTATTGCAGCAGGCTTAATTTCACCTGATGAATAGTTAAGATATATGCAAACTAAAAAAACCGCATTTTTGCGGTTTTTTTATGTCCAAAGCTTGCTAATATAAAAAAGATGGGTTCCTCCTCGCCTTACCATGTTACGCACTGCACTGCGCCGCACCGTATCGTATCGGGCCACCTCAATTCCCGTTCCTCAAGCACAATTGCTTATGCCTGAGGCAACCATAAATGATGCAGAAGGGGCTTAAAGGACAACAAACAATAAGGGAATTAATCCCTACCTATATGATGGGGTATGATTGCCAAGAGCGCTTAGCATTAGCATTTGGAGCTAGCAAGCTAGCTCTTGCAAGCTTTTTCTGGCTCTGGATAGCTTGAGCTGGCCTTGTGGGGATGGAGGCGAGATTGGTAAGAATATTTAGGGGCTTACTAGATATGGGTTTGTTTGGCACATATTTAGCAAATAGCTTTAATCTTATTGCCTTTGCCAAGGTTTTGGCGCAATGATAGTATTTCTCTTTATTAGTTAGATATTTTATTCTTAGCTCTTTGTTTGGTAATATTAGCCTAGCTAGTAGCTTTTTTTAACAAAATTGACTTGTAGCCACTAGAGCTTATGCATTTAACAGGTGCTGTAAGTGGTGTTATTCTGATATCGCTCGCTTGTTTAGAGTTGAGTTGGATATCTTGCTAATATCTTAAAATAGTTTTATAAAGATCCTCTTGATCTTCTAAGTCAGGTATTACTTTTGAGCTTTACTTCGTTAAGTAAGCTATTAAAGTAGGGAATAATCGTTTCATGGGTAACTTGAGTAATGCAATGTTAAAAGGTGCCAAGGCCTACCAAGGTCAGAAAGTAGCTGACCGCAACTCACTGGTAGTGAAGTATGCACCGCTCGTGAAGCGAGTGGCTTTGCACCTTAAAACTCGTCTTCCATCTTATGTTGACGTTAATGACTTAATCCAATCTGGTATGATTGGATTAATGGACGCTATTCAAAACTATAAAGATGGTCATGGTGCCACTTTTGAAACTTATGCTGCTATTCGTATTCGTGGTTCCATTATTGATGAGTTAAGACAAAGCGATTGGACTCCAAGATCGGTTCATCAAAATACCCGTGCTATTCGTGAAACTTTAGCTCGTTTATCCCATACCTATGGCCGTCCGCCAACTGATGCAGAGATGGCGGCAGAGTTAAAAGTTGATATCAATAAATATCATCAAATGATTTTAGACAGTAACACTTCACAAGTTATGTGTATTGAAGATACTGGTCTTACTGATGATGTTATAGGGGAGCGTCCTTTTTCTGATATCAATGCCTTAGGCCCTGATGATAAGCTCTTTGAATCTGTCAATGGCGAACAGTTTAAACATGCTTTAGCAACATCAATTCAGAAATTACCTGAGCGTGAGCGCACCATTATTGGTCTATATTATGATCAAGAAATGAACTTACGTGAAATTGGCTTAATTATGGGCATTTCAGAGTCACGTACCTGCCAAGTGTTATCTCAAGCAGTGGTTAGACTACGTAATGCTTTAGATGAGTGGGCTTACGTGCCTAAAAAAGAGCAAGTACTAGCTAACAACTCATATCGCCAGGTTGCTCAAGAAGTCACTAAAAAAGCACAAACTCACCTTACTAAGCGTAAATCTTCATTGTTTGATGATAATGGTGAGGTGGCAGATAATTATTTTGGCTCAACAGCAAATGCTATTGAAAGTTCAGTCAAAGTATCAAATGCTTATAGCAATACTGCTAATATTAATGCTGACAACAAGACCATAGCTGAAAATGAGAATATTCCTGACCAAGCTCCTGCTTTAGAGGCTAAGCCAATTAAAGCACCAGCTCGTCGTGGCCGTCCAAGTCTCAAGAGCAAAGCTAATAGCGTAAATAGTGTTAATAGCGCCAATAGCAATAGCAGCAGCGATAAAGAGCTAATGATTCAAGATAAGTCAGAGAAGAGTGAGCGTAAGAGTGCTCGTTCTAAAGTTAAGGCTGAAGGTGCCTCTCGTACTCGTGGTCGTCCAAGTGCTAAACCTGTGGTTATGTCTATGGAAGAATTTGAGGCGATGCAAAAGGCACAAGCTATCAATGCATCTAATAGCTAAGAGTAATGATTAAAGTTTCTTACTCTATAGCCGTTTATTAAAATAGTAAGATGCTTAAAATTTAAAATATTGTTTTTGAGCAATAGTGGTTAATTTGTTCGATCTTTTGTTAAAATGGCGGCGCAATAATTATAAATCTAAGGCAATCGGATAACTTTGAGGGGTTTGCTAATTGGTTTGTGTTGCTAACATAAGGTCAGACAATTATCTGGACAAAGGAGATAGGGCTAAGCACTAAAGATTAGTGATAGCTCATGCAAGGTCTTATTTATAAGAGCTTGTCTAACCACGCTTATTACTGCGTCGAATTTGTTTTTCGGTCATGCTCATTTTCTGATTGTGGTATTTGGTGGTTGTGACCTGGGCTTTTGTTCACAGCGAATACCTAATACTAGATTTTATTTTAGTTGCCATTCTAGATATTTATTAAGTCCTAAATATGGTGTTTTTTGGCATCTTGAAAGTTGTAAAGCTATCAACTTTTAAGATTTTCCTAAAGATAAAGCACAAAATAACAAGCTTATATTTGCTTGAAAAGCTGAATGGCGCTAATATTAAGGTTTGAAATTGACTTTAGGTACATTGCTATCATTAAAAGCAATTATCTAAATAAACCGATTTGTTTATGTATCAAAGATTTAGAGGATACATGCTGTAATAAAGGGCATGTATGCTTTTTGTTTTTATAATTATTGCTATAAAAGCTATATCTGACAATACGTAAATTTTGTCACTAGTCAGTGATACAGGGTAGAGCAGATGTGTTTAACACTCTTTGCCCCATGTCAATTCAGGACCAGACATATCAAAATTTATTAGTAAGATATGTTATGGGAATTTGTCCTGAAGACCTTTATGCAGTTAAGGAGAGTATCTTGGATAAAGATATTAAGATTTTGATCGTTGATGACTTTTCTACCATGCGACGTATCATCAAGAACCTATTGCGCGATCTTGGCTATAACAATACTTTCGAAGCTGATGACGGTGCAACTGCTCTACCAATGCTTGAGACAGGCGACTTCCAGTTCGTTATTACTGACTGGAACATGCCAATCATGCAGGGCATTGAGCTTTTAAGAAAGATTCGTGAGAATCCAAAGCTTAAGTCACTTCCTGTGTTAATGGTTACCGCTGAGGCTAAGCGTGAGCAGATCGTAACTGCTGCTCAAGCTGGCGTTAATGGTTATATCGTTAAGCCATTCACCGCTGATATCTTAAAAGATAAGTTAGATAAGATTTTCGAGCGTATTGCTAACGGTGAAGCATAATTTTTAGGTGGAGCGGTTCATGTCCGATATTAGTCAAGCCCCAGCGATGTTACATGAGTCTGATAAGCCTTTAATTTCATTAGAGGACGCTCGTGAGATCGTAATGTTGCTTGAGGCTGGAATGCAAAAAGAAGCTGATCGCAAGTTGATTGCTGTAACGCAACAACATGAGGAAAGCTTCTATCAGCAAGTAGGCTATTTGACTCGTGATTTACACACAGCAGTTCAAAAGTTTGCCTACGATCCAAGATTACGTGAGATCACTGACGAAGAAATTCCTAATGCATCTGAGCGTCTCCGTTACATTATCTCGGTAACGGACAAGGCCGCAACCCGTACCTTAGATGCAGTAGATAGATGTACTCCAATTGCTTATGCCCTTAAGTCATCTATTGATGATTTAATGCCAATTTGGAAGCATCTTATGAACGGTCGTATCGATCGTTTTGAGTTCGTATTTTTATGCCATCGTATTGACGATCTTTTAAAGAAGACTGCTGAAGATGCCTCAGATCTGTCCAATCAATTGAACGAGATCTTGATGGCTCAAGACTTCCAGGACTTAACAGGTCAGATGATCCAGCGAGTAATTGGATTGGTATCTGAGGTTGAGTCTAAGTTGGTAGAGTTCTTACGATTCTTCGGTCAGTACACCCCTGAGCAAGATCAAGAAAGACTCATGCAGAAAGCCATTGAAGCCCAAGGTCCAGCTCTTGATAGTCAAATTGAGGCAAACACTGCCGCTGCTTCGCAGGACGAGGTAGACGACTTACTAGCAAGTCTCGGCTTTTAGGAGTGAAAGATGGATGAGGAAATTCTACAGGACTTCCTGGTTGAGGCTGGCGAAATTATTGAAAAGCTCGATGAGCAGCTGGTTCAAATCGAGAAGACTCCTGATGATAAGGACCTTTTAAACTCTATCTTCCGCGGATTCCATACCGTTAAAGGTGGTGCAGGATTCTTGGAGTTAAATGAGTTAGTTGATATTTGTCACGCAGCAGAGAACGTGTTCGATATGTTGCGTAATGGCAAGATCACTTTAAACTCTGACTCTATGGATGCAGTTCTTCAGGCTTATGATGAAATCACCCGTCTTTTCTCGGCTGTGCAAAATCGTGAGCCTTTAGAGCCTGTGCCTCAGGAGTTAATCTCTCGTTTACATGATATTGCTGATGGCAAGTCTGGTACTCCAGCAGCCGCTGCTGCTCCAGCAGCTCCAGCTCCTGTTCCAGAGCCAAAGGTTGAGGCCGTTGCACCTCCACCTCCACCACCACCTGTTCCAGAACCAGCACCAGCTGTTGCTGCAAGCTCCTCTGATGGCAGCGATGATGGTCATAGTATTGATGATATCACCGAAGAAGAGTTCGAAGCTTTATTAGATCAATTACACGGCAAGGGTCATGCTCCTGGTGCCGCAGGCGATTTAGCTCTTGAAGAGCATAGCGCTCAAGAAAAGCCTGCTAGTGTAGATGAGACTGATTTAGAGTTTGATAAGATGCTACAGGCTGCTGGCCATAATGACAGCCCAGCAGCCCCAGCTGCTCCTGCACCAGTTGCAGCTCCAGCTGCTGCTGCGCCAGCACCAGCTGCCGCACCAGCTGCCGCTGCGCCAGCTCCAGCTGCCGCAGCTGCGCCAGCTCCAAGCAAAGAAGAAAAGAAGCTTACTGCTATCCAAGAAAAGATTGCAGCAGCTACCAAGGTTCCTGCTCGTGGTAATGCCGCCGCTTCTAGTGGTGCTGCCGCTGATGTTGAGACCACCATGCGTGTTGACAGCAAGGTGCTCGATGACATTATGAACATGGTAGGTGAGTTAGTACTAGTACGTAATCGTTTAGTATCAATAGCTGCTCATCGCTCTGATCAGGAGATGAACAAGGTAATTGCCAACTTAGACGTGGTTACTGCTGACTTACAAGGCTCAGTCATGAAGACTAGATTGCAGCCTATTAAGAAGGTATTCGGTCGTTTCCCACGCTTGGTTCGTGACCTTGCTCGTAAGCTTGATAAACAAATTAACCTTGTCATGGAAGGTGAAGACACCGAACTTGATAAGAACTTAGTAGACGCATTAGCCGATCCTATGATTCACATGGTTCGTAACTGTTGTGATCATGGTATTGAATTACCTAATGAGCGTACTGCTAGGGGCAAGCCGGCCACTGGTACTGTTACCTTATCAGCAGCACAGCAAGGCGATCATATCTTGCTTCGTATTATTGATGATGGCGCTGGTATGGATCCAGATAAGCTTCGTCAAGTTGCTGTACGCAAGGGCGTATTAGATGAGGAAGCAGCTGCCCGTATTTCTGATGAAGAAGCTTACAACTTGATCTTTGCTCCAGGCTTCTCTACTAACACTGTGATTACTGATATTTCAGGTCGTGGTGTAGGTATGGACGTGGTAAAGACCAATATTTCTAAGCTTAACGGCTCAGTACGTGTGCTATCAGAGGTTGACAAGGGTACTACTATTGAGATTAAGGTTCCATTAACCTTAGCTATTTTACCTACCTTAATGGTTCAAATCTCAGGTCGTACTTTCGCTCTACCTTTAACCTCAGTATCAGAGATCTTCTATTTGGATCTTTCATCCATGCGTAATGTGGATGGCCAAAACACTGTAATTATTCGTGACAAGGCTGTACCACTATTCTTCTTGAAGCAATGGTTTGAAAACTCCAATATCTCTGAGTACTTAAAGGGTAAGGCTCATATTGTCTTAGTACAAGTTCCAGCATCTAACTTAATTGGCTTTGTTGTTGATGAGTTAGTTGGTCAAGAAGAAGTTGTGATTAAGCCATTGGATAGTCTATTACGTCATACCCCAGGTATGTCAGGCGCAACTATTACCTCTGATGGTGGTATTGCTCTAATCTTAGATATTCCAGCCTTGATTCGTGCTTATGCTCGTAAAGGCGGCAATCGCTTCTAATATTTGAAGCCTAATTAAGATTATGCACTCTTATGGTAATGATTGCATAAGAGTGCTCTATAGTTTTGTCTTAGTTTTGTAGCATGCTTAGTGTTTAATACTTAAAAAGCGTCCTGCAAATTATTAAGGATAGCTCTAAAGCCTTGCTTTATTGCGTATAACCGACTTAACTGCAATTATTGGAACGATTCATTTCGTCCATCAAAAGGGAGGCTTCTTGTGGGGCCTCCTTTTTATTTTTTGACTGTTGCACTAAAATTAAGAAATTTTTGCAAATAGATACAAGAAAGACTTAATTGTTATATATTTTTTGAATGCGTAATATGGGCGCAACTTACATAGGAGAGAGCCTCTAAGGTGAGAGTCTCTAATTTTGCAAAATTAAGGAGCCATTCATTTTGTCTGCAAGGGGATTTCCTTATGTTAAGTCTTAGAGCCCAAGCATGTAACAACAGCACATTAAATATTTCCAAGTTCAATTTGATAGACAAACTAGACAGAGCATAATCACAATACTTTTTTAAGAACTTGGACACACATTCAAAAGTTGCAAAACATATAGGGCTATAATCAATAACCTAAGTTGTTGGCTATAGATTTAGTAAATGATTAAAAGTTAGTGCTAACTTTTTATTAAACAATGACAACTTACAAGACTGCATCAAGTGATTAAGAACTTATTTTCTTAATTTTGTCTAAATATAAGAGAGCACTTAACAAAAATATTACCTCAAATGGGTTTTCCCTTTGTAGGTCGTGGATTTAAGAGGTTTTTATGGCAATTAAGGTACTCATCGTTGATGATTCTACCTTCTTCAGAAAAAGACTTACTGAGATTATTAAAGGCGATCCTGCTTTTGAGGTTATTGGTGAGGCCAAAGATGGTAAAGAAGGTGTAGAGAAGACTTTATCCTTACACCCTGATGTAATCACTATGGACGTAGAGATGCCTGTAATGGACGGTATTACCGCTGTACAGGAAATTATGAATAAGTGTCCTACTCCAATTTTGATGTTCTCTTCTTTGACTTTTGAAGGTGCCAACTCCACATTTAGAGCTTTAGAGGCTGGTGCAGTTGACTTCATGCCAAAGAACTTCGATGATATCGCTCACCGCCGTGAAGACGCTCTTAATACTTTAAGAGCAAGCATTAAGGCTGTGGCCCGCTCACATATTCGTCGCAGTGTTCCTCGTGCTTCTTTAAGCTCTGCAAGCACTGCTGGCAGCAGCAGCGCATCTGGCGCAAGCGCTGCTAGCGCACCATCATCTTTAGGAACTCGCTCTACTTTAAGTTCACGTATTGGCGGTGGTATTCCAAGCGCTCCTAGCACCTTAGGTACTAGCCGTTTAAGCTCATTAGGAACTAACCGTACCTCAACTTTAGGTTCTAGTGCCTCCAGTGCTGCAAATACCTCAAGCACTGCAAGCACTAGTACTCGCACTTCAACTTTAGGCTCACGTCCTGCTCCAAATATTGCTAATTTAGCTATTAACAGCCCAGCACCAACTGCTGTTACTAGCACTTCTGCTCGTGTGCGTGATGATTTTGAGAAGGTCTATTCTTCCATTTCTAACGTTAACCAGGGTCGTCCAGCTGCTGCTATTAGCTTTAGCTTTGGTAATGCCAAGGGCGTATCTACTAACTTTAAGGTCTCAGGTAAGGCTCACGAGTTAGTTGCTATTGGTTCTTCTACTGGCGGCCCAGTGGCTTTACAGAATATTATTCCAAAGCTTCCTCGCTTAAATGTGCCAATTATTATTGTGCAGCATATGCCTGCTTCATTTACTAGCACCTTTGCACAAAGACTTAATGGCCTAAGCCAAAACGAAGTAGTTGAAGCTCAGGATAATATGATGCTTGAGCCAGGACATGTTTATATTGCTCCTGGTGGTCACCAGATGATTTTAGAGCGTGGTGCTGGTAAGACTAGAACACGTATTTTGCCTGCTGATCCACGTGTGGTCTATCACCCTTGTGTAGACGTAACCTTTGCCTCTATTGCCTCCGTTTATGGCGGTAATGTCTTATCCATGATTTTAACTGGCATGGGCTCTGATGGTTGTGAAGGTTGCCGTATCCTACGTCAAAAGGGCGCTGTAGTATGGGCTCAAAATGAGGATACCTGTGTAGTATATGGTATGCCTCAGGCTGTGGTTAATGCAGGTTTAGCAGACCAAATCTTACCTTTAGATAAGTTTGCCGATTGCATTACTCAAGAAATGCGCCGCTCATAATTAAGAGTTCATTTAAATTAAATAAACCCAAGACTAAATTAGCCTTGGGTTTATTTTTGCCTACAATTCAGGCAAAGCATCAAAGTTTAGCATTAGCATAATTAGCAAAACTAATTAATGTGCTATCATTGGTCATTGGCAGTTTTTTGGCTAAGACTTTTGGCATAATTTTAGCAAAGGTCTAAAAAACTTATCTTTACTAGCCTTGTTAAACCTTAGTGTGGAGCAAGAAATGGCTTATCTTAAGTAAAATTAAGACTTGCTATTAGTAAAGCTAGTTTGCTTAATTATGCTTTTGCTTTTAGTTAAGTAAACTGGAGAGTAGATTTATTCTTAAAATTTGCTTGTGATTAATAATTTTGTTTCTCCATGCTGATTTTTAGAATAAGTGCCATAGGCACAGCGCATCACGTATGTGATAGGAGGGAGGATCAACACTTTGGGCTGGCTCTTGCTGCTCAAGGAAGTTTGGTGTGCCCTATTTCGTCAGTTAGTTATTTTGACTAAGGAGACACTAGGACACTGTTCTTGTAGTTTTACAAGCAATCTGAAGTGCTTTTTAATCCTAAGCTGATAAGCACTGTGTTGATTAATATTGAGCTTTGTTCGGTGTAATAATTTATGAACTTACTAGGTGTAGTAATTGCGATAGGCTGTATTATTGCCACTATGTTGCTAGAAGGTACCCACCCAACAGCACTGGTTAACTTCCCTGCATTCTTGGTAGTAGTAGGTGCATCCTTCGCTGCTTGTATTGTGCAGTTCTCCTTCCGTGAAGTTTTAACTGCTTTAAAGCATGTGTTGTGGTTAGTTTCAGCTCCTCGCTTAAACTTCCAATCACAAGGTGAGCTTTTAGCTGGCATGTCTACTATTGCCCGTCAACAAGGTCCATTGGCTTTGGAAAACTCTGTTGCCTCAGCAAATGATGACTTTACTCGTACTGGCATTCAAATGATTGTAGACGGTGTAGATAAAGATGCTTTATATGCTCTTTTAGAAAACGCCATCGAGTTAGAGCAACAAAAATTAGAGCCTAACGCTAAATTCTTCGAGTCCATGGGTGGTTACTTCCCTACCATGGGTATCGTGGGTGCGGTATTAGGTTTGATTCACGCTATGTCCTTGCTTGATCGTCCAGACTTATTAGGCCCATCCATTGCGGTGGCGTTCGTTGCTACCATTTATGGTGTGGCAGGCGCTAACGTATTATTAATTCCTGCTGCTAACCGTATTCGTTCCATTAACGCAGAAATTGCGCTCTTTAAGTATATGACCTTAGAAGGCCTAGTTTCCATTGCTAGCTCTGAGAATACCTTAATGCTTAAGCGCAGAATTGGTGTTTACACTGGTAACTTAAATGGTGATTAGTATTTAATACTAATAACTCTAGTGACAGTGAGTTCTTTGAAGGCCCTAAAAAATTAGGGTCTAAAGTGTTAAAAAGCAATAAGGCGCAGCTTATAAGTGAGCAAGAGCCTTGAGAGTATTCAAGATGCTTTATTGCTTTTAAAGGACAGGAAAAATGGCTAGAAAGAAAAAACATGCAGGTCACGAAAACTTAGAGCGTTGGCTGGTATCCTACGCTGACTTCATGACATTGATGTTTGCTGTGTTCGTGGTGCTCTATTCCTTTGCTATGGCCAAATCTGTAGATGCTCAGTCTATGATTAAGGGCCTGATGGCATCATTTAGTGAAATGGGCATGGTGTCAGCTGTCCCTGGTGTTATTGCGTTGCCAGGCCCAGTTGCTAATTTAATGGCTGATGCTTCTTTAGCATCTGCCTCTAGTGCCCAAGGTGAAGTTCAGACTCAAGCCCAAGGTGGCGGTGGTGTTATGGACTTTGGTGTCACTCAGCAAAGTATTGAAGATGCTGGTGCAACCGAGCAAACTGCTAACTCTGATGAAGAGGCTGAGGCCATTACTCAGGGTGAATTAGAGGCAAGTGAAGTTACCGAGGCTACTAATGGTAGCTTAACCAATGTTACTCCTGATAGTGAAACTAATAAGAGCTCAGGCATGACCAAGGGTGGTAAGCTTGACGAGGTTTCTGAGGGCGGTATAGGCCCTGCTGATAGTGAGTACGAGGGCGACTATGAATCTGGTCAGCCATTTAGCACTCTGATGCGTTCTATTTCTGAGACTATCTCAGCAGAAGGCTTAAGCGGAGATATTATTGTTGAGCATGATCCTAATTGGATTACTATCAATATTTCTTCCTCATTATTGTTTGCTTCTAACTCAGCATCAATCTTGACTCGTTCACGTCCAGTTATTGCAACTATTGCTAGCGCTCTTAAGGATGTTAATAACTATATTCGTGTACGTGGCTATACCGATAATACTTTTGTTCCAAGCGCTATTTACGCTAATAACTGGGATTTATCATCCAAGAGAGCTATTAATGTGCTTCAGGAACTTGAGACTAATGGTATTGATCCTCAGCGCTTAGCTGCCGAGGCTTACGGTCAGTACTCACCTTTCTACTCTAATGCAACTCGTGCAGGTCGTGCACAAAACCGTAGAGTAGTAATTGCTATCTCTCGTGAGGCCTTAAAGCCAGAGACCTTAGCAATTGTTCCAGGTAATAGTGATCGTATTATCCCAACTCGTCGTGCTGGACAAGGTGGCTTTAGCTTCCAGTCTAATGTTGACGGTTCGGTAAGCTTTAAGGCCGATCCTGTAGAGGACAATATGGGTAACCAAGGTGCAGCTCCAGCAGCTGTTCCAGGTGATGATGGTCAAGAGGGTGGTAGCACTAGTTTTGAAATCCCTAACTTTGGCCCACAAGCTAATTAGTCATTAAAACTTTTATACGCAAAAAGGCGCTATCGAAAGGTAGCGCCCTTTTTGTTTACTAATTCAGATTTAAAATAGTCAATGCAAACCCCAATTCAGGAGTCGCTAACAAAGCTCGCCTTGACTGTTTCATTTGAAAGTCCCTAAAAGCCTGTTAAAATATTTAGCTAATCTGGTAGGTATTTCTTAATACTGGCTTAGTAATAGTCTAGTCTTTAACCAAGGAACAGAGCACTTTATTTTTACTATTAGGTCGTGGCACATTCCAAGGGTTATATATTATTTAGGAGTTATCAGTGTTAGTTTGGGCAGTTGCAAGTCAGAAGGGTGGTGTGGGAAAGACGACCACAGTGGCAACACTAGCTGGCTGGTTACAAAAAGAAAAGCTCCGTGTATTAGTTGTTGATACCGATCCGCATGCCTCATTAACCTCCTATTTAGGTTATGAAGATGAGCGCTCAGAGCAGTTTAACCTCTTTGATCTTTATGCTATGAAAGATCTTAGCCGTGAGGGTGTATTAAATTGCATTACTCATACTGCTCATGAGGGATTGGATTTAATCGCAGCTTCTATGACTTTAGCCACTATCGATCGTCATTTGTCTGGTCGTCAGGGCGTAGGTCGTATTTTGGCTCGTTCTTTAAAGCTAATTGAAGATTGCTATGATGTAGTGCTAATTGACTGTCCTCCAGTCTTAGGTGCACTGATGGTTAACGCCTTAGTGGCCAGTACTACTATTATTGTTCCAACTCAAACAGAGTTCTTGGCCTTAAAGGGCCTTGAGGGTATGGTTCGAACCTTTACTGTAATGCAAAGAGCTAATCAAAGTGTTCATTTTGAGTATTTGATTGTGCCAACTATGTATGATCGTAGAACTAAAGCATCAGTACAAAGTTTGAGCTACTTAAAGACCCATTATCGTGATCATATATGGCAAGAAAGTATTCCTGTAGATGTTTCTTTTAGAGAATCATCTGCAAAGCGTTTGCCTTTGCCTTTAATGGATGAAACGAGACAGGGTGCTGTTTCTTACCATCGTCTTTTAAAATATATTGTTGAATTTGAGTTAGAGCGTCACCCTCAAAGAGTAGGTAGCAAATTATTGGAGATGCTCGAAAGACTCCAATACATGCCAGACCAAATTTAACTAACTAAGCGTCTTTTTTATACAGTAGGTACTCCCAAACTTACCTCTGTTTAAAGATATTCACCATGGTTAGGCTTAGTATTTTTTAGATTAAGTAAGCACATTATCAGATTTAGGATCTTGCTAGTTAAGATTAGTGTAATTACTTTTGATAGCTTATTGAGACCTAATTTAGGCTCATAAAAGGAGTATTTTTGATGTCAGTAAGTCATCACGATCGCGAAGAGGAAACTCTCATCGCTTATTTCCAGCAAATGCTGGCAGATGTAGATGACCAAGAGTTCGATGGTGAGCTTCAAGCTCAAGGCGGAGATCTATACGCCACTCCTGCACATAAGTCAGCTTATAGTGTTGAGGCTAATAAGCAGGTTCTAAGTAGCGCTAATGAGGCAATCAAACACACTCATGATGAGTCACCTTATTATGAGGTACCACCAACTAAGAGTGCCTCTAAAGATAATGTAAGCTCTAGCTATAGCCAAGATTACTATCAAGAGTACTCCCCTAAAACTAAGGATAGTGCCTCTGCAAATGACTTAGGATCAGGCGCTAACAATGTAACTAGCATTGAGTCTAAAGTAAGTCCTATTGAGCAAGATTATACTCCTGAGCCTCAAATGCAATTGGCTCCTCAAGCCAAAGTTGCCGAGAAAACCTTAGACTTTGCCTCTCCTAGCGATAGTGGTAGCTTACAACGTCTCTTAGCAACAGTAGAGACTCATACTGATACTGAAACCAAGGTAGAAACTAAGGCCGAGCCAAAGCTCGAAACCAAGGTAGAAACCAAAGCAGAGCCACAGGTTGAGGTTAAGGTTGAGCAACCTAAGCTTGAGACCAAGGCCGAGCCAAAGGTAGAAACCAAGGCCGAGCCAAAGGTTGAGGTTAAGGTTGAGCAACCTAAGGTAGAAACCAAGGTTGAGACCAAAGTTGAGCAGCCTAAGGTCGAAACTAAGGTGGCTGCTCCAGCCCCAGCTGTAGCAGCTGCGGCACCTGTAGTAAAGAGTGCTCCTGTAGTTGCAGCTACTAAGCAGGCTGCAAAGGCTGTAATTAAGACTCCTCAGCAGCTGGCTCAAGAGCGTATGGCTAAGAAGCTCGAGGCTATTGCCGCTGAGTGGAAGAATGTCGATTTGGGCGAGCAGTTCCAAGTATTATTCTTCTTAGTACAAGGTGTTCGCTTTGCTGTACCTTTAATTGATTTAGGCGGCATTTTCGAGTGCGAAAAGATTACTCAATTATTTGGTAAGCCTTCTTGGTTTATGGGTATTACTGATGTTCGTGGCGATAAGATCAATATTGTTGATACTTTACGCTGGGTAATGCCTGAAATTAAAGACAGCCCAGATAAATATCCATATTTGATTTCACTTGGTAATACTGAGTGGTCAATCGGCTGTGATATCTTAGAGGGTAATCGCACTTTAAATAAATCTCAAATTAAGTGGCGTGAAATCCCTGGTAATCGCCCTTGGCTTGCTGGTATTGTGACCTCAGATAAGTGCGCTGTGTTACATGTGCAATCCTTAATTGCCTTGTTTGAAGCGGGCGCTGATATTGAAGATCTCAACAAAAATCTTAAGACTGACAAAAAGTAAGAATTTTTGTTGGTAAAGAAAGAGCTAATAGAGCCGTAATTATTTGTTGTTTGTAGCTATAATTAAGCTCTAAAGTGCGATAAGGGCCGATAATTTGGCTATAATTAAGAGAAATATTGCTTATCTAATATATAATCAGTTAGGCATTATTTTTCAAAATAGATTTCATTAATGCGCTTTAGCGCAGACCAAAATCAGACTGATAAGGAACCTTAAATAAGGGGCCATAGTAGGGGCTGAATAAGCTCAACATATCAGTTGCTCTCCACCAGTTGTTGTTATGGTTGGAGATTGAGTTTAGAGGACTTTATAAAATGGCTAATGAAGCAGCAACTTCATCCTCAATTTACGAACCAGATAACAATTCCCAAAACGAAGTATTACGCTGGGTAACTTTCCAATTAGATAAGGAAATTTATGGCGTAAACGTAATGCAGGTTCGTGAAGTTTTACGTTACTCTGATATTGCTCCTGTTCCAGGTGCACCAGCTTACGTACTCGGCATTATTAACTTACGTGGTAATGTAGTATCTGTTATTGATACCCGTATGCGTTTTGGTTTACCTCCATCAGAGATCACTGATAACACTCGTATCATGATCATTGAGTCTGAGCGTCAGGTAGTTGGTATTTTAGTTGATTCCGTAGCTGAGGTAGTTGATCTCAATACTGCTGATATTGATGATACCCCTAATGTAGGTACCGAGGAGAGCGCTAAGTTTATTTGTGGTGTTTGCAACCGCGATGACGACTTATTAATTCTTATCGATCTCTACAAGCTCTTAACCGAAGAAGAGTGGCAAGATATCGCCAATATTTCTAACTAATAACTAGATAGTAATTAGTTTTAACAAAAAAGAGCCTCATTATTATGAGGCTTTTTTTATTGTAGGTTTTTTTATAAAAGATATAGTCTCTGGTATGAGGCTTTACTTTGGTCAAAAGCTAAAAGCAGCACTCTATCTCACCTAGATAGTCCTTATTCAAACCTACCAACATGCGTCCATATCAAATGTTGGTTTTTTCAAAGGCCACTCTATAAGTTAATACAGTCATAGCCTATGTATTAGGGTCATGGCCTTTGGCCAGCTCTCTGGCCAAAGCCCCGCAGGCCCTAGCCTGGCAGTCCCATGGCTCTGGCACCTGGTCCATGGCCCATGGCTCTGGTTCTGAGCTTGCTGGTCTGGCAGCATGCCTAAGAAAGCTCTTCATGGCAGTAGCCTGAGGTAGCAAGCGTCAACTTGCGGTGGCCTGTAGCACCTTGCTAGACCCTACAATGGGTCAGGGAGCGTATTGTAGTGCCATGCTTAGGCTGCTTTGCTTTCTGGGCTGGGGCAGCAACTATCTATCGTAGCCATGGTTCAAAGGTGATAGCACTAGCTTTTATGGCTTTAAGATAGATGTTACACAAAAAGCAGTGGCTTGCTTATTAGTTGGGGTAGTTTATAGCATTTGGAGTTTGACTAAGATCGCCATAGTAGTGCGGTTTATTAACAAGGGATTAGATAAAACATGGTATAATTAAGAGTTTTTTTGTCATTTAGTTGTAAATATAACTAATGATATTAGTAGGATTGTTTGCTTTTTGTTTAAACAGCATGGTGGCACTATTTTTAAGATAAACGCTATTACAAGCGCTAGGTTAAAAATTTGTGGCTAAGGTTTATAGTTAATATTTAGGATTATGGTAATGGACATCACTAATGGCAATTTAGGCTTGCTTCCTTTTTATTTTATGGGCGGTCTAGTGGTTGTTCTATTCTTGCTTTTAGTATCTTTTATTTTAAATAATAAAAGAGCCTCTCGTATTGAGGCGGTTATGGATGAATTGCAAGAACGTTTGGTGCAATCTGAAGTTGCTTTAGCTGATGCTGGTAAGTCTTTAGATGAGTTGTTCGGTAAGCGTAGAGCTAATGGCGGTGAACTTAATATTCCTACCGATTTAGAGTCATTAACTTTCATTGATGATGAGGGCAATACTCATAATTTAAAGGAAACAATTGATTCTTTAAAACAGCAAATCAATGATGTGGGCGCTGAACAGCACCGTTACTACCAAAGTATTATTCAAGAGCAGCAGGTTTTAGTTGAGTCTGTATCTTCTTTAAAGGATTTAATTGCCAATATCCAAGCTGATCGTGCTAACAATGCTACAGGTGGTAATCAGGCTAATGATAATAGTGGTAGCTTTAATCAGGTCATGCCACAGACCTATGCCGATCCTCAAGAAAATGCCTATTTAGAGGCTGAGCAGGCCTTTAACCAAAGCGCTAATGGTATTTTTATGCCTCCAGGTGCTGCTGCTAATATGATGGGTAGCGAGCAAAATAATAATGATGATTTAGCCTCTGATGCTTCTTTTGCTCAAACTGCCGCTGATATTGCCCAATTAGTAGCTAAAACCGATTTTAGTGCTATCGATCCAAATAGCGCTCCTACTACTATTGGCGAGCATATGCAAAATGCTCAACGCCAGGCTATGCCACGCCCAAATCAGGCCAATATGCAAAATATGAGAGCCAATAGAGCTCCTGGCAATAACCAAGCACGTAACAACCCTAATCATGCTCCTAGCCATAACGCTCAGAGCCATGGCATGCAGAATAATAAGGCCCAAGGCTTTGTAGGTGGCCGTGACCCAATGAATCCTTTGGGTATTAATAACCAAGTTGCTAATAATAGTTTTGACCCTCAAGCAACATTTGGTAATGGAGGCTCTGATCTTGGCTCTATGAATGCTAAGGAGAATCCCACGCCAGGTTTATTACCGCCAGAGGAACAACTCATCGAATATGAGATCCCAAGCCCAAGCTCAGAACAGATTATCAAGAATGAGCAATCCTTATCGCTAGATAATAACCAAGAGACCACTAGCTTAGTAGATGCTATTGATTTTAATGAGGTAGTATTACCGAATGTTAATATCGATCCTAATGCCATTGGCGATACTGCTGAGGTGGCTTTAGGTATGGATAGCCTAAACTCTGATAGTAATAGCAATTTAGCCCAAAAACTTGAACATGATGGCTGGCAAGTGGCTGAAATTGAGCCAAAGGCTGCCTTTGCTGATCAAGAAATTAAGGGTGCTATTGCTGATAAGGGAGCTCATGATCATAACGAATTAAATCACGGCAAGAGCAATTCTGATGAAGATCGTTTTGATGCCTTAGAGAATTTTTCTAAGCTTTATAACCACTCTGTACAAGACGAGAACTCTGACAAGCCTAATAACTTGTTAGAGAGTTCTTTTGGCTCTGAGCAAAGTGTTAACCAAGCTACTGGCAATACTCAATTAACCATTGATTATACCTCTAGTGATTCTTTAGATAGCTTAGATAACCTTAAGGTGGCCGTTAACCATGATATGTCCCCAGGTGTGGCTAAGAACAATGACGCTCAGAGTAATCTTAAAGGCGACATGTCTGCTGCCAATGTGGACTATTTAAAGGTTCCACAAAATGCTCCTGTGGTTGATATGATTTATGATCATAACTATGTACAGCAGCAAAAAGATAAGCGCCCTAATGGTATTAGTATTGATACTTTAGATAAAGCTAAAACCTTTATTGAGGCAGGTGTATCTTTAACTGAAATTTCAGCTAAGACTGGTCTTAGTGAGGACGAGATTAAGCTTATCTACGATGTAGATGAAAATGGCAAGATTAAAGACACTGCAGCTCAATTTAAGAAACAAGCTGAGGACAGTGAAGAAAGTATCTTAGACACTAATGTAGCTGACGATAAGGACAATAACGATAGTAAAAACTTATCCCATAAAGCTACTAGCAAGAAAAAGGGTGCTAAGAAAAATAATAAGACCTCTGTAAAGCAAAACCCTGCAGTACAAGACAATAATCCATCATCAGCTTTAGATAAAGATGAGCGCATGGTTATTGAGTCTATGATGCAAGAAAAGCATGATCCATTCTCTCAAGAGGTGGCAAAAGAGCTAACTCAAGAGTTTGATACTCAAGAGGACAAGTCAAATAGCATAACTGGACAGAGCAGTGATCCTATTCCTGCACCTGTAGGGGAAGAGCTATCAGAAGAGGAGGCTCTGGCGGCTAGTTTGTTATCACGAGAAATGCTTGAGGAAGGAAAAATTCCTGAGCTTTCTCAAGAGGCCGACTTTAAGGCCGCTGTAGAGCAAAATAAACTAGAGCGTGAGCAAGCCTTAGCGCAAAGCATTGAGGAGACACAGGTAGCTGCTACTTTAGATAATAACTTAGATGCTATTGATCGCCTTGCTAATTCTATTATTAGTGAGAATGAAAAGAATGGCTTACTAAGTACCAAAGAGCACCATAGTGAGCCTGTATCTGATATAGACGATCCGCTTAATGTGCTAGGGGACTTTAAACATAAAAAGGGATCCTCTGTAGCAGCTTTAGCTCAAAGTATTAAAAATACCTCTGATGACTACATGGCTGAATTAGAGCACGACATTAATGATGCCCTTAAAGATGATAGCGTAACTATTGGCTCTTCTGCGGCTGTTAAAAATAAAGCACCAGCTAATAAGCAAAGTGCCAAAGATAATTTAACTGTTGAGCAAAGAGTGCAAGCTAATCGTAAAAAGATTAGCTCTTTAGCTAGTTCAAAAGATAATCCATCTCAGGCTGCTCGTGCTGCTATGCAAGCTCAAAAGAGCCGTAATTCACGCAAGAGCAAAGCCCGTGATCAAGGTGCTATTGGTGCGGTGGGATCTGCAACCTCTGAGCGCTCTTACGATGGCATGGATTTAGGTGGCACATCCTTTAGCCAAAATGCAGCTGCTAACCGAGCTCCAAATCGAGCTCAAAGCCAAGCTGTAAAAGCTAATGCTGCCAATAATGATTTAGCTATGAGAGCCGCTCTTGATAAAGGCCCACAAAGCTCAGGTCGAGGTCTGTCAGCCTTATTAGGTGCTGATATTGATGATGATATGACCTTAGAGCAATTAACTGCTCCAAGAGCTATGGATAAGCCAATTAAGAGCAATAATTATCCTACTGTAGATGAGGCTTTAGCTCAGATTGAGAGTACACCACGTAGTGCTCCTTTATCATTAGGTGCTATTGAACAGCGTGCTACACCAGCTACCTCAAGTTTTTCGTCAGTAAGCTCGAAAAACCCTGGTATGGCTGATGTTATTGCCATGGCTCCTATGGCCCTTGGTTCCATAGAGGGTGATGTTGATGGCATGGTAGCAGGGGCTATGATAGAAGATGAGGATCCAGCTGCGCTATTAAGTCAGGTAGTTAAAGGTGGGTTCAACTCAGTAGCGCTCAGCAATGATCAACTTAATACTTTAAATGAGATTAACTCAAATGGTATTCCAAGTAACAGTGTAGCTACTGCCACCGCCCCTCAAGGCAAATCGCAACACTATGCTAATTACCAAGCACGTAATGCTTACGGCATTAAGCGTCGCTAATTTAAAAGGCTACCTCAATAGGTAGCCTTTTCATTTTTGCCCCAGCTCCAACCTACGCCGCATCCTGGCTACCCCCGGGCCAAGCCCTTGACATCTCTAGGCCGCAGCCTAACCACGTGCTTGCAGCCGCCTTGCCAGAGCCTAGACACACTCTAGCAGCCATTTTAAAAATACAGTACCAGTTAAGCTGCCTGTTGTTAGGATCTGGTTCTTATTTAAATTACCAAATTTTATTATGTTAAGAATGCATTTTTGATTTATCATAGCTTGTTCAATTTTTTGGTAGGAGGCAGGTATTGCCTCCTTTCAATAAAGAACAAATTATACATAAAATTACAAGTAACATATTTTTCTAATTTTTAAAGAGCACAAATGGCGTATTTAAGCCATATTTCTTATCCAGCTAAGCTGGAAGTTTGAGTTAGGTATAAGTGTATGCCAAAGTCAGTATCCTGAGGATACTATAGGTAGCTCCAAGGGTAAGAGCCTGACAGCTTCTAAGCAGGTACTTCTGAGGTTAAGGGCTATAAGGCTAAAGGCATACTATAGGTAGGCCTTATTAGGGCCTATACCTATATGAGCAGATTATTTGTAGCGCTAATGAGGTGAAGATAGAGCGCTAAGGATAAAGGGAGCTGTTAGCTATTTTTGTTGCTTTTGCAATAAATCTTTTACGGCTTTATCATCGATTTTTTCTTGAGAGTTACCCAAAGAAATAGCATATTCTGTTTGAATTTCAGCGGTAACATCTTCTGCTTGTTGCTCTTTAGCAATAAGTTCTTCAGTGCTTAAGTAGACTGACTGTTCTTTATTGGCAGCTGTTGGAACTTGCTTGCCTTGAGTGCTATTTGATTTAGGGCTAGTAATGGTAATAGCAGGCGCTGTCTTAGCATTAATGTTTTGCAATAACTCTTGATCGTGCTTATCATTTGGGCCTGGTTTTAGTACTACTAATTTAATGCCATCAGGCAAGGTAGAGGTCTTATTAGGGGCAACCACGCATTGCTCTAATGGTTTTTCACTGTCTTCTTTATTGCTTTGAGGGCCTTCTTTTAAGATTGCAATAATACGCTCTCTTTGATCAGCACTGATATCATCAGGTAGTAGTGCTAGATTGGTAATACTCTGGTAGGTTTTACCACTTTCAGTATCCACCATAGGTAAAATTAAATTAATACCAGAAATACTACCTGTTTTAGTTTTAATTTCTCCAGATAAAGTGCCGCCATAAGCGCCATCAAGATTTACTTTTGGCTCTTTTGTCTTGGCTATATCCTGAGATTGAGTCTTTCCTTGAGCTTGAGCTTGGTTGTTACTTTGTGAGTTAGCGGTCAGCACCATAGTGCCTGCTTTAACTTGGTTTGCCAGAGCCTGAGCAGGGTTTTGGCCTTGTACTTGGCCCTGAGCCATGGCCTGTGCCTTAGCTTGGGCCTGCTGCTTTGCTAGCAGTTCGCGTTGCAAATCGGCTCTGCGGGTAATATTAATGGTGTCCTTAGTAGGTTTGGTCTTAGAGCGTAAGGTCATAACAATAAACTCATTAGGTACGCCTAAACGCATAGAGTAACCAGACCATACTGCTATACCGTTGCTAACAATTAAGTCAGTATTGTTAATACGATAGTGGCCAGACAAAAAGCCCTCATTAATTTTGGCTACCACTTGATTGAGACCTAAAATCAAACCACCATGAGTATGGCCTGATAAAACTAAATCTACCTTTTTATCACTGTGGGCAAAATCAATAGCATATGCAGGACGGTGAGAGAGCACGATAGTAGGGGCACTATCATCTAAAGCTTGAGCTACGCCTTTTACATCAGGCATAGGAAGTCCATAATTAGCAGCTTTAGGATCAGTAATACCACCTAAGGTTAAGAGTGTTTTATTTTTGTCATCTTGTAGTGCTACTACTTTGTTATCTAAGCTCATAAAGCCGCCTTTAACAAAGTAATCATGCCATGATTGATATCCTGAGTAATACTCATGGTTACCAGTAGTCAGATAAACACCAAATTTGGCTTTTAAATTAAATAGTAATTTAGTTACCGCATCTCTCTTGTTTACTTGACCATCAATAAGATCACCTGGAAGTAAAATTAGGTCTGGATTGAGACTATTGATTTTATTAACAATGTCACCTACATAGCTAGGATCGGTAGTGGTAGTAATATGAAAGTCTGAAACCATAATTACACGCATACCGTCTAGTTTAGGATCCAATCGCTCCATAGTGACTTGATAGTGATTAATACGAGGCTTGCTATAGGCTGTAGAAGTGCCGTAGCAGGCTACAGCTAGCGCTAAGATGAGCATTAGCTGGGCATGAAAAAGGGAAAATGCTGGCAGAACAAAAGCTTTGTAGGAGCGCTTAATAATTTTGGCTCCTAAATTTAATAGCGAGCGAAATACTACTAGTCCTGCTAAAGTAATGAGAGTAGTGCGAGATAAGTCTAAAACAAAGTTAAGGTTATAAGGAATATCAGGGTCAAAAGGATTGCCACCAACAATCAAGTGTAAGTAATTACGGCTAATACCTAAGATTACTAATAAAGATAGAATAGTTTTCGAGCGCCAAGAAAGCCTTAAAGGCATAATAAGCCCAAAAAGCAAAACCAGAAGAACAACGAGAGAAACAAGGTTTTGAGTGTTTGACATAAATGGCACTACTTAAATACAGCTATAAATAAGAGAGCTCATTATAATACCCCAAAATTAGCATAGACATATGGATCGCAAAAAAGCTAAAGATTAATGATCTCATACCAGCCATTAGCCATCTTAAGTGCTGCGCACCTTACTAAGCTTTAGCCCCTTTATAAGTGCTCAAAGCATTTCATGGTCTGTTTAGCTGGAAGTTTTACCAAAGCACTAATCATAGAACAAGCAAAGAGTAGTTTGAGTTAAGGTGAGTCAATAAAAGCCCTGCAATAGCTTAATGCCTTACTATCAATAGCACGAGGCGCAATGCTTTAAAGATAGCGCACATAGGAGAACCTTGTTAGAGTTAAAAGAGGCCCTGTGCACTGAGGTCTTCTTAGCTGAGTAAGCCTTATGCACAGGGAAGGCGCTAG
>Scrappy_p2__coassemble_862_pt1 | contig 23021 bp, 9 predicted proteins | sample Scrappy_p2__metabat2_low_PE_025 | metagenome-assembled genome bin Scrappy_p2
TATTGCTAACTGGATGTGGTGAAGAACAAAAACAAGCTGGACCTCAAAGTATGCCAGTTGATGTGTACACAGTACACACTATGGAGGTACCTATTGTTTCCAACCTTACAGGTCGAGTTAGTGCTACTCGTCGTGCTGAGGTTCGTCCACAAGTTTCAGGCATCATTCAAAAACGCTTATTCGTAGAAGGTTCTACTGTTAACCAAGGCGATCAACTCTATCAAATCGATCCTGCTTTATACGAGGCTCAAGTAAATAGCGCTAAGGCTAATTTAAAGAGCGCTCAAGCAAGTTTATATACTGTAAAGCTTAAGGCCGATCGTTATCGTCAATTATTAGAGCAAAAGGCTGTAAGTAAGCAAGATTATGATGATGCACAGGCTGCCTACCTACAAGCAGATGCTGCGGTTAAGGCTGCTGAGGCTGCTTTAGAAACAGCTAATATTAACCTTGCTTATACTAAAGTTTATGCTCCTATTTCAGGACGTATTTCTAAGTCTAACTTTACCGAGGGCGCTTTGGTAAATGCCCAACAGACTAATCCTTTAACCACTATTCAACAATTGGATCCTATGTATGTTGACTTAGGCCAGACTGTTGAAGATCACATGGCTCTTCGTCAAGCTATTGCTACTGGTCACTTTAAGACCACTGACGGCAAAGCTCCTGTAGATATTTACTTCTCTAATGGCTCTAAATATCAGCACCAAGGTCAACTTGAGTTCTCTGATGTTACTGTAGATGAAACTACAGGTATGGTTAACTTACGTGCCATTGTGCCAAATCCAGAGCAACACTTACTTCCAGGTATGTTCTTACGTGGCGATCTCCATGAGGGAACTTTACCTAACGCTGTAGTAGTTAAACAAGATGCTGTAATTCGTGAAGCTGGCGGTCTTAGCTATGTTTATGTAGTTGATGACAAGGGGTTGGCACAAAGAGTAATCGTTAAGATTGGCACTGAGTATGAAAACTACTTTGTTATTACCTCTGGTCTAAAAGCTGGCGACAAAGTAATTAGCTCCAATTTACAGAAAATCCGCTCTGGCGTGCCTGTAGTTGAGGTTAAGCCTGATGCTCAAAAGAGCGAGGCTAATGCAGCTGCTGCCCAAGCTAAATAAGCGATTATTGGACAATAACATTCAAGTACAAGTGTTAATTGCAACAACTTGTACTTGGGAGATAAAAACCTTATGTCACGTTTCTTTATCAATCGCCCAATCTTTGCTTGGGTTATTGCTATTGTGATTATGCTTGCAGGTGTAGTGTCCGTATTCACCCTGCCAGTATCACAATATCCAACCATTGCTCCTCCAGCAGTATCTATTCGTGCTAGCTACCCAGGTGCGGACGCTAGTACTGTAGAGCGTGCTGTTACGCAGGTAATTGAGCAAAATATGACGGGTCTGGATGGTTACATGTATATGTCAGCCTCCTCAGATTCCTATGGTAATTCATCTATTACCATTACTTTTGAACCTGGTACCGATGCTGATATTGCTCAAGTTCAAGTACAAAACAAATTACAGCAAACTCAATCTCAGTTACCTACTGTAGTTCAACAAAATGGTGTTAACGTATCTAAGTCTACTGATGCCTTCTTATTGGTTGTAGGCTTAAGCACCACCGATGCTGAACACAACTCAACTGACCTTGCTGACTATATTTATGCCAATATTCGTGAGCCATTAGCTCGTGTTGAGGGCGTAGGTGACTTGCAAGTGTTCGGCTCTGAGTTCGCTATGCGTATTTGGCTTGATCCTGAAAAGCTCAATAACTTAGCTGTAACTGTTGCTGAGGTAAAAAATGCTATCTTGCAGCAAAATGCTCAGGTTACTTATGGTTCTTTAGGTGGTACCCCAGCTGTTGAGGGTCAACAATACTCTTATACCATTACTGGTCAAAAGCGCTTAGAAAGCGTAAAAGAGTTTGAAAATATCCTCTTGCGTGTTAACACCGATGGCACCATGGTGCGACTCAAGGATGTAGCCAGAATCGAGTTAGGTTCAGAGAGCTATCAGGTAAGTGCTACTTATAACGATCAGTTATCTACAGGTATCGCTATCCGTCTAGCTGCTGGTGCCAACGCTTTGGATACAGCTACTCGTGTTAAAGCCTTAATGGTTGAGCTTTCACAGTACTTCCCAGATTGGATTAATCTTGAGTATCCATACGATACTACCGACTTTATTAAAGTTTCTATTGAGGAAGTTTTCCAGACATTATTCGAAGCCGTTATCTTAGTGGTTTTGATTATGTACTTATTCTTACAAAACTTCCGTGCTACTTTAATTCCTTCTATTACCGTACCTGTAGTGCTCTTAGGTACCTTTGCCATCATGTCTGTATTAGGCTTCTCTATTAACACCTTGACCATGTTCGGTATTGTGCTGGCTATTGGTCTGTTAGTAGATGACGCTATTGTGGTAGTAGAAAACGTAGAGCGTATTATGGAAGAGGAGAATTTACCTCCTCGTCACGCTACCATTAAGTCTATGGATCAAATTACAGGCGCATTAATTGGTATTGCCTTAGTGCTCTCAGCTGTATTTATTCCTATGGCTTTCTTCGGTGGTTCTACTGGTGTTATTTATCGTCAGTTCTCTATTACCATCGTATCTTCCATGGTGCTCTCAGTATTAGTAGCTTTGATCTTGACTCCAGCATTGTGCGCCACTATGTTGCAGTCTAAAGAAGAGCGCGAAGCACTTCCTAATAACAAGATTTTAGCTAAGACTAAGAGTGCAGGTAAGACTCTCTTAAAGCCATTAGAGGCTTTCTTTGGTTGGTTTAACCGTGGATTTGAGGCTTTTACTAATTCCTATCAAAAGCATGTAAGTAAAGTAGTACATCAGCTTAAGCGTCAAATCTTTGCTTATATTGTAATTTGTGTGGCTTTAGGTTTTTGCTTTGTGCGTATCCCATCTTCGTTCTTACCAAACGAAGACCAAGGCGTGCTTATGGCTATGGTGAACTTGCCAGCAGGTTCTACTGTTGAAAAGACTAAGTCCACCTTAAACAAGCTTACTAACTACTTTAGAACTAATGAAGATGAGAACATTGATTCCATCATGGCTATTACAGGCTTCTCATTTTCTGGTTCTGGCCAAAATGCAGGTATGGCCTTTATTAAGTTACGTGATTGGTCTTTACGCCAACGTGATGATCAACACGCCGATGCCATTGTTAACCGTTCATATATGCCTCTAATGGGCATTCGTGAAGGCTTAGCTTTTGCGTTTAACTTACCTGCTATTCCTGAACTTGGTATTGCCTCTGGTTTCGACCTCTATTTACAAGATAATGGTGGTGCTGGCCACGAAGCTTTAACCAAGATGCGTCAAGAGTACATTTATGCCGCTCAGCAATCTCCATTGCTCATGCAGGTTCGTGCTAACGGCCAAGATGATACTCCACAATTTAAACTTTCTATCGATTACGAAAAGGCTCTAGCATTAGGTCTTTCTGTAAGCGACATTAATACTACTTTATCCACTGCTTGGGGTTCTGCCTATGTTGATAACTTTATGGAAAGATCCCGTGTTAAGAAAGTATTCTTACAAGCTGAAGCTGATGCTCGTATGAATGAACTTGACTTAAACAAGTGGTATGTACGTAATAATCAAGGCCAAATGGTTCCTTGCTCAGCCTTTATTACCACCTCTTGGGATTATGGCTCACCACGTCTTGAGCGTTTCAATGGCGTAGGTGCTATGAACATCCAAGGTGCTCCAGCTCCTGGTGTATCAACTGGTGAGGCTATGGCTGAGATGGAGCGTATTGCTAAAGAAGTATTACCTGCAGGTTATGGTATTTCATGGACTGGCGTTTCCTTCCAAGAGCGCCTCTCTGGTGCTCAAGCCCCATTACTTTATGCCGTATCATTGCTGATCGTATTCTTATCCTTAGCTGCCTTGTATGAGTCTTGGTCAATTCCTTTTGCTGTTATGTTGGTAGTACCTTTAGGTATTATTGGCGCAGTATTGGCTGCATTAATGACTCAATATATTCCAGTACAAACGGTATTAAGTAATGACGTGTACTTCCAAGTAGGTCTGCTAACGACGGTAGGTCTGTCAGCTAAAAATGCTATTTTGATTGTAGAGTTCGCTAAAGAGCTTTATGACAAGGGCAATAGACTTACTGAGGCTGTTATTGAGGCTGCTCGTATTCGTTTACGCCCTATCTTAATGACCTCTGCTGCTTTCGTGCTTGGTGTGCTTCCTTTAGCTATTTCATCAGGCGCTGGTGCTGCTGGCCGTAACGAAATCGGTATTTGTGTTATCGGCGGTATGTTGTCAGCTACTATTTTGGCTATTTTCTTTGTGCCTGTGTTCTTCGTATTAGTAATGCGTTACTTTACTAAGTACATTCCAGCCGATCAAAAGAAGAAGATGGCTGAAGAAGAAGAGGCTAGAATTAAAGAGCGCCAACAACGTGCTTTAGAGGCTAAGCGTGATATTTCATCAGGCTCTCACTAAAAGCACTATTTAATAAGATTACCTGATAATTAAGGACAAGCACTTAGTCCTTAACACCTAAAGCGCAGCTTGTTAAGCTGCGCTTTTTTTGTAACTATCTTAGTTTTATTAAAAGCTATTTATTAATCTGTTAAACTAATTGACGGTAAAATCTCAACATATCTCTAGAGTGATCGAGCACGGCATCATATTATTTTCAGGTCTATAAACTCTTGTGATCTATGAGTGCTGATTGCGATAACTTTTTGTATGACAAATTTTGTCATAGCTACTGTTAAAACCTAGAGTATGCTAAAAACAATTACAGTATCTTTATTTAACTTTGGAACTTTGATTGCCAGAGTTTAGGAGTTTTTCAATGGCAGGCTTTAGCGTTAACGAGAGTTTATTTGTTATCGATATGGATGACACTTCACCAAGCATTTTACCTGTAGGCGAAATGTTGCCTGATGGCATTACCATCGGTGTTGATCGTGACCGTGGAGAAGAGTTTGCTTTCTATGTCAGTGAAGATGGTCGTTTCGATATTTTAGCAGCACGTCCTGTTTTAGCAGAGCGTTGGGTACAGGAGGGATATTTACCAAAAAGAGCCCTTCAAATCCACTGTGATGAGAGTGGCGAAATTGATTGCTACTTACTAATTAGCCCAAGCTCCCATATCTTATTACGTCTTACTGATGCTCGTGTTTATGGCAGCCGTTATTATGCTCACTTAGTAGCTACCTCTATTTGGAGCTCCCGTAATAAGGATCCATTTATTAACTTACGTGATGGTATCTTATGTGAGCTTTATGGTGTGGTACTACCTACCTACACTAAGACTCCAAAGTTTGCTGATGTGGCCTTATTAATCAATAGCTTAAGAGGCCAATACGACGAGGAAGACTTAAGATCCCCTAGTGACTTTAAAGATGGCAATGGTGGCTTAAGCCGCATGACCTTTAATGAAAGCATGAGCAAATTTAAGCTTCCTACTGACACTATTGAGCCTTACTTCCATGTAGGCGAGCCTGTTGATGACTTCGTACAAATGGCTCCTGGCGCTACTATTACAGGCCCTCTTGAGTTACGTAAGGAATATCAGATTTTTGCTACCGACTCTGATGTAGTATTGCTTGCTATGTCCTCAGCCTGGGCTGAGAAGCTAGTTGAAAACAAGCTCTTATTGAACATGGATCTTAAGAATGTTCAACTGGGCCGTGACATGATCAAGGTTATGGCAATGCCACGTCGTAAAGCTTTAGAGAGCTTTGATAACCGTCACTACGGCATCAATCAACAAGAGGTCTACGATATTGCTCTTGCTCTATATCGTGCTCGCCAAAAGATGCCACAGGCCTCATTTAAGGATGCTTTATACGTACAATCTTTAGGTTTAGTACTACCTGTAGCCTTTGAGGGCGGCTCTCGCGGTGAAGATGTGATGTTATTACGTGACATTATCACTACTGGTCCATTTGCTCAAGGCCCATTCTTAACTGATGTACTAACCACTGCAATTGCTATTGTTAACTCCAACTAATAGCTAATTTAAGCCTTAAATTAGACCCTTATTTACTTTAAGCAGCGCTTTAGAGCGCTGCTTAGTTTTTATATAGATATGATATTAGTTGATAATCATTTGCAATTATCTTATTAAGCCTTGATTTTTCGTACAATTAGCACTTGTAACAACGCACTTTAAAGTGCGCCTTTTACAGAGCGAAAGTGATTTACCTCCTTTTTGAAAGGCCCATGATCACTACATAGTCGCTAGCTTTTTAGAGCACGTACTATTCAAGCTCAATTACTTTTCTGCGTCTTTTCTTAAAAGTTAAAAGACCAGGGGTGCTAATGAAAGCATCTTCAATTAAGGTAAACTATAGAGTGCTGTACACTCGATAGATGTTTACTAATTCTTCTCGTGTTTGTTTAGTCAATGTTTATGCGAGAAGTAATATCTAAGCTTGTAAGCAAGCTTATTAATTTTTTAACCGTCCTCAAGCGATAAGATTGTGTTAACAGTTAAGTTATTTGTATTTCTTGCACTGTAACTTGCTTTGATGGCTCTGTTTTAAAAGGCAGCTCTTGATATGAAGAAAATAGGTTTATTTTACGGAACCTACACTGGTACTACAGGTAATGTTGCAAAGCGTATTGCCAAAGAACTTGGTGAGGAAAATGTAGATCTTCACAACATCAAAGAAGATGGTGCATTGATGGATCAATATGATTACCTAATCATTGGTACCTCTACTTGGAGTATTGGTGAACTCCAAGAAGACTGGGATGCTTTCATGCCTCAGCTTGAAGATATGAAATTTGCTGGCAAGACTGTAGCTTTATTTGGTACAGGCGACCAAGTTGCTTATCCAGATACTTTCTTAGACGGTATGGGTATGCTCTATGAGACTTTCCAATTCCGTGATGCTAAGTTTGTAGGTTTCTGGCCAACTACAGGTTATGACTTTACCAGCCCATTACCTCTCTTTAACCATGACAACTTTGTTGGTTTGGCTATTGATGAAGATAACCAGCCAGAGCTTACTGACGAGCGTATTAAAGAGTGGTGTAAGATCTTACGCCCTGCTTTTGGCTTATAAAAACCATATTTATTAAGCCCCGCCCTCTTTTGCCTTACCTAAAAAAAGCAAGACGAGGGCTTTTTAATGCGTAAATTCATAGATACATACAAGAGGGTTAAAAAAATCAGCCATAAGCTGATTATTTTTTTATTATGCTTGAGTGGTGCGAAAGATGGGACTCGAACCCACACACCTTGCGATACTAACACCTGAAGCTAGCGCGTCTACCAATTCCGCCACTTTCGCACTGTAGCATAATTTACTTGATGGCGATCCCGATGAGAATCGAACTCATGACCCTCAGCTTCGGAAACTGATACTCTATCCAACTGAGCTACGGGATCGTAATCTGATCTGCATCGAGCCAATCAAGGCTAAGATATGATACACAAGGCATCTATCTTATTTTGCGCATATAATACCTTTATTCACTTTCTTTGGCAAGTTGGATACTTTCAGTATCATTAACTCTAATGCTATTAGTTTTTAGCAAATGCTAAGAAATTTTAACGATTATTGCTACTATTTGGGCAAATTTTAGCTTTTAATGCCATAATCTTATTTAAAATTAACACTTATTTTACTATCATCTTGCCACCTAAAATGGTTAGGCACTGTATATTGTTTGGCTAGCTCCTATTGGATGATTTTTTATTGTGAGTAACAATCTTTCTTCTCAATTTCTAAAACTTTCCCCAACCATTCAGCAAGAGCAACTAGAGCGCTTTAAAGGCGTATGCGCTTTATATGGCTATGAAGGATTTTTTCGCTTACAAAATGCCCACGTTATCGTAATTGGTAATGGTGGTGTCGGCTCATGGATTGCTGAATCATTAACTCGTACTGGATTAGGCTCAATTACTCTTATTGATTTTGACAACATTGAGCTTTCAAACTCTAATCGTCAATTACATACTTTAAGCTCAACTATAGGTCAGGGCAAATCTAAAACTTTAGGAAAACGCCTCTTAGATATTAATCCTTACTTAAAGCTACAAGTTATACCTGTACTGATTAATAAAAATAACGTCATTACTACTATTGCTAAAGCCTTAAATGTTGATGCGCAAGCTCTAGAACAGCGTGCTTTAACTAATTTACATGACATAGCTACTCCTAATGAGTTAGCAGCAAAGAAGTTTAAACAATGCGACGACTATTTAGCTAATAATGGCTCCTATAATGACATTGTTGCTCCTAATGTTTTCGTAGCTGAGGCTATTGACGATCTCTTTGCTAAGGCTAGCACTGTTGATTTTCTCCATCGCAGTCAAATTCCTTTGGTTTCATCAGGTGGCGCAGGTGGCCGTATCGATCCTAGCAGAGTAAGAATTGCTGATATTACTGAGGCTAAAGGTGACCAATTAATTAAACGCCTTAGAACAGAACTAAGACGCAATTTTGGCTACCCTAAAGGGGTAGACGAACATGCTATCAATAAAGGCTCTGCTAGACATAAGCATAAAGAAAAGCTTAATGATGAAAAGTTTAAGATTTTGTGCTCTTTTTCTGATGAAAAGCCTATGCGTGCTAAAGACAGAATGAATACTGATGTTAGTCCCGAGTCCTGGGGTCTTACCGATCCTATAGCACTACCAACCTTTGGTGCCTCTAATACAGTGACAGCAACAGCAGGTTTATTGCTTTCATCCGTTATAATAAGATGGATTGTAGGTGCCAAAATTTAATATCACCTATATCGTTTTATTATTTTATTTTTATTAAGAGCTTGGCTTTATTCATAAGACCAAGCTCTTTGTCAACTATTATGAGGGCTGCGAATAGCGCTTGCTCTTAAGTTAAGTTAGTTTTCGCAGTAGATCTATGAATAAGCCTAGCAATAACCGACCAAATACAATATCTCAGCCACACAATGCTGCCTCGGTCACCGAACTTTCTTCTGAGGCTATGGATGACATTAACTCCATTAGTGCAGGTGAGTTTTCTACTATTCAACCATCTCATAATAAAAGAGGTGCTAAAGGCCCTTCTTTAAATGAATGGGACTCACTACCTCCACTAGAGGATCATGGTCATATGGGCCACAAAAGAGAGTCTTTAGGCGATCTTCCTCATAATAGAGGCTCTTTTAATTTAAATAACGAAGACGAAATTGAAATTGATGGTGCTTTATCTTTTAGTGACGACGAGGTTGAGTCTTTCAACCGTAATTTGCACTCCAAAGATCGCACCCTAGATGACGACAACTCTCAGATTGTAGATATCGATCTGGAGATGGACGGCTTATTGTCCGAGACTCAAGACAGCCAAGCACTCCCTGAGCTCCGCCCAGGCGCAGATCGCCGCCAATCCCCTGAGCTTCGCACTGCTCAAGCTCGCTACGAGCGCCCAGAACGCTCAGAACGCCCTGCGCACCTAGAGCACTCTGCATCCTACCAATCTAACCGTCCAATGTTACGCTCTGATGAGCCAAATGGCTTCATGCAAGAACTACCTCCTTTTAGCGCCATTGATAGCAATGATGGCAATCAAGGTAACTTGCAAGCTAAGCCTTATGCCCCAGAGCAACCTGTTAACAATTTTATGGGCAACTTTTCGTCGCAAAATGTTAATGATTTTGAGACTCAAGCTCCTTTTAACTCAGGTAACACCCCTATTTCAGCCTACGATCCCGTAGCTGATCAAGCCCAGGCTCAAGCTCAGGCCAAGGCTAATATGCTACCTCCTTTTGTTACCCAAAGAGCAGCCAATCAAGAGGCCCCATCTTTCCCAAATAGAATGGCTCCTCCAGCGCCCGCCCACGCCCAAGCCATGACTCAGGCCCCTTATGCCTATGCTGCCCCTCAGGGCCAAGGCCAGGCCACAAGCTATGCTCCTGCGCCTGCTCATGCTTACGCCCCTGCCCAGGGCCCTGCCCAGAGCCATTCCCAGGGACCAGCACCAGCTTCGCAATACGCATCTGCAAGAGCTACCATGGCTAATACTGGCAATGATCCTTTTTCTGATCCTGCCTTTTTAGCAGCTCAAACTGCTAAGCCTAGCTTTTATCAAGAGCAAGGCCATAAGCGCATGAACCATCACAATGAAACTAATGAGCTGGGCTACGTATCTCCAGGTATTCATTCTAGAACCATAACAGAGCCAAATCCTGCGCTTGAAGAAAGCTTTATTGTTGATAAAGAAGATGTTGAGCGTCGTACTAAGGAAATTTGGGGTGATAGAAATAATTTAGAGGCTTACAAGCACCATCAGCCTCAGCATACTATTACTACCACTCCACAGGATGCTATGGCTTCCCAGCCTAATGCTCAAATGGCTAATACACAAATGCCTGCAATGGCCCCAGTAGCTGCCAATACTAATAATTTAGAGCCTACCGCTGGCGATGGGGAGCAACCATTACGTCTGCTCAATCCTGATGCCCCTTCAACCTTAATTAATGGCTATGTTTATGACTTACAAAACAAGAGCCAAGCAGAGGTAAGATCTGGCTTAGATAGAATTATCCAAAAGACCTCTCAGGCCATGATAGCCAATCAAGAGGCACGTGCTCATTCTAATGACGGCACTATCCTAGCATCTGATATGTTTAAAGGCAGCCGCCATGAACATAACATTGCTCAATTTAACCGTAACCATCAGGTAAACACCAAAATATCAGGTTTAGTAGCCTCTTATAATGCTGCTAAAAACAAGCAAGCTCAGGCTCAAGCAAGCGCTGGTACCATACCTAACGCTAGTGCTCAGACTAATGCTGCCCCTGTGCTACACCACTCTACCCCTAATACAGATATTTCTACTGTTATTTCACAAGGTAGCAACAATGTAGTGGAAAAGAAACCTGATGCTAGCCGACAAGTGCCACAAAGTGCTTTTGCTGGTAGAGGATCTAAAAACTACAATACCATTATGAGCGATAGCCATAATCGTTTGGTATCAACAGACAACTATGGCCGCAACTCACAAGGCAATCACAAGGTAGATAGTAATTCTAATATCGACTTTTCTTTTGGGGTCAATAATAGCAAGTTAAGAGAGCCTAGCAGTGTTACTGCTAATGCTCATACCCAGATCACTAAGTTTTCCGACGGCCAAAGTACTCAAGGACAGGACGTAGAAAGCTCTAATGCTATTAAACCAACAACTACTACTAATATTGGCCCTACGGTTAATATCGATAGCATTCTTATGCCTGCCTCTAGCACTGTAGAGTCTCATCATAGCAACAATGAGTTAAGCTCAGAGAGCAAGGCTACTAATGTTGATCTCTCTTCATTTAACTTTGATATTGATAAGGGCGTTTCTAACTTTAGCTCTAGTAGCGTAAGTCAGGTTGCTACTCCTTTAGAGCATAATAAAAACTTAAAAGATGAAATTAAAAAAGCATCTTATGAGTTAGATAGCCTATTGCCTTCGCTTGATGACGAGCTGCAAGATAATAACAGCATGCCAAGATGTAAGCTGTTTGATGCCCCTGATCTTTTTGAAAGCAGCCAGGACAATATTAAAGATGAAGCTGGCCCATTAAAAATCAAACCAGATTTTTATACTACCTCTAATGATAAACCAGCTATTGTGGATATTAATCCTTTAGAGACTAATTCAGAAATAGCTACTAAGGTTGATCATAAGAACTTGGATATGGAGTTACCTGAGCTTAAGGACGATAAGAGTCTACACACTTTTGAAAGCCTCTCTGGCCTTAAGGATTTAGGCCAGGCCTTAAGATCTTTGGCCGACTCCTTACAGCCACCTCATAGTGAAGACAATATTGACTTTAATCCTTTGAGTGCCCCTGTAGAGAAGAATCCTGAGTTTAAGATCAGCAAAGAGCAAAATGACAATACTACTATTGATGCTTTTTCTAGTCTTATGGCCAGTGCTGATGAGCGTTTTGGCAAGGGCTCCAAAAAGGATAATGAGGCCAAGATAGCCCCTCAATCTCAATCCATGGAGCGCTCTCAACCTACTCAAGGTAACTTAGGCATACCAGCTCCAGCAGCTCAAGCCGCTCCAGCTGCTCCAGCTGCTCACGCTGCCCCTGCGACCGCAGAGGCTCCAGCAGCACCAGCTATGGATGCTGTAGCTGCGCCCGCCCCTGCACAGCCAGCACAGGCAGCTGCTGCCGCAGCTGCTCCTCTGGGCCAGGCCTTTATTACTCCTGATGGCAATACCAATACATTTATTAATCAAGCTCAGGGTAGCCAAGACTTGGCTATGGGACAAAGCACTATGCTTAGCGCCTATCTAATGAAGGCTAAGAGCCAAGTTGGCCAATGCCAATATTTACAACATTCAGGATTGGATGGGGCTACTATTGAGCGCTTTAATTTAGGCTTTGATGCTTTCTATAGAGTAGATGAGGCAAATATCAATGCCAACTATATGCCGCAAGCTTTTAATTGGCAGGCCTTAATTGTTCCTTTAAATGAAGATAGCTTTGTTGCTTATAACAGTGACACTATCTTACAAAATACTACAGGCGAGCCTGAGCGTCGTTATGTTGGTCAGGGACAATGCTTTAATTTAAATTTATTAAATGGCTCACCAATTAATAAGCCTTTATTTATTTGTGCCAATGAGCTTGATGCTTTAGCGCTAGAGAGTTTAGGTTGCAAGGCTTTAGCCTTAGGCATTCCTTACAATGTTATGAGTGTCTTAACTTGCCTACAAAACCTCTGTAGTACTAAAAATATCAAGGACATTATGCTGGCTCCTTGCTATTTATGTTTACCAAACAATAATCAGATGTGGCAAAGAGCACAAGAGGCCTTAGTATCTGCTTTCCAGACTTTACAGTTGCCACTTAATGTTGAAGATCTAACTTGTTCTTGCCCAAGCATTCACCAAGCTTTAGTCTTTAACAAAACAGCACTGCTAAGCAAGCTTATGGTGCTACAAGCAAGTGCTCAAGAGTCTATGCAAAGCCATGCTGCGCTTAATATTGCTCCAAGCTCATTGAGCAATACTAATGGTTTAGTTTTATCTTTAGAAAACCTTGCTAAATTAGAGCTCTCTAATACTTTATATGCTCTTAGCAGCTCTTCAATTTCTTTATCACGCTTAGTATTAGCTAGCTTGATAGAAAATAAATTTAGCCCATTAGTTTATGTAGGCAGCAATATGCAACTACAAATGTTGTGCTCCTTATTAAGTAACCAGCAAGGATTAGTGCCTATAACCAATACTCCATTAGTACAGTTAACAGGCTATAAGGCTAAATTCTTACCAATGCCTTGGGAAATGAATTTAACCAAGATTGATGAGGCTATTAGAGCAGGCCTACAAGCTCAACAAATGAGCTCAGAGGGGGTAGCGCCATTTATGATCGATACCTTTGGTTATGATCAAACCTTATGTACCAGTTTAGCCCCTCGCTTTGCACAATTAGCCATGGAGTTTAATACCCCATTTGTAGTTTGGTGTACTCAAGAACAAAAGAACATTTTCTCAGGCAATGCTTTCCAGTCTATAGAAATGGCTCAAGGCTCTCCTAATGAGATTATCTTTAGGACTATAGACAATGCTTGTCGTCTGCATATGTTCTCAACAGGCAAATAAGATTTCATTAAAGGCATTGCTAAGCAATGCCTTTTTTATCTTGCCATAGCCTTGCCTCCCAAGGCTCCCCAAGACACAACAAGACACCACAAGGTATCACCAAGTTGCCCCCAAGTTTCCTTTAGCCATGATACTTGGGTATCTTTACCCTTGAGGCTAAGTTGCCTTTAGCGGTGCGCCTTTGGGGGCTGTGGCTTTGCGCCCATGGGGCTCTTTTTTCTTGGGCTTTCTTTAGCCTTTTTACATAATTTTTGGTATTATATTTCAAATAATAAGAACAAATAATAAGAGCATGTGCGTTTGCTACTCCATCGTCGCCATGCCTTAATTTTTGCTTACGACTTTTTATGCAAGGGCATGAGATACCTTTGCTGCTAACACTAGTAATCTTTACTTTTCTTATTGGTAGGGCTTTAACAACATGGAACTTAATGCAGCACAAAAAGAAGCTGTTGAATATATTAATGGCCCTTGTCTGGTATTGGCTGGAGCTGGCTCTGGTAAAACCAGAGTAATTATTACCAAAATTAGCTATCTACTGAAAAATAATCTGGCTCATCCCTCAGAGATCTTAGCTGTTACCTTTACCAATAAAGCCGCCAAAGAAATGAGGGAGCGCTTAGCTAAGCAAGTTTCTGAAAATGCTGCCTCGCAATTAACTATTAGCACTTTTCATGCTTTAGGTCGCATCATTCTTAAAGAGCAATCGTCCCTCTTACGCTTAGGACGAAATTTCTCTATTTTTGATGATGCTGATACTTTCAAAATCATTAAACAAATCATTACTAATGAGTATCCAATGCTCAAAAACTCAGCTAGTAATGAATACATTGATGGTATTTGCCATAAGATCTCTATGTACAAAGGAGAGCTTAAAACTCCTAAGGCCTTAGCTAATGATCCTACTTGCGACAGTATAGTTCAGGGTATTTATCAAAAATACAATGACTATTTGCGTGCCTGCAATGCCGTAGATTTTGATGATTTGATTTTTATTCCAACTAGATTGCTGCTCTTAAAAAAAGAGATACGTGAATATTATCAAAAGCGCTTTAAATACATTTTGGTTGATGAGTATCAAGATACCAATCAAACCCAATATGTATTGCTAATGTGCTTGGTTGCATCTAATCAAAGATTTACGGTAGTAGGCGATGATGACCAATCTATCTATTCTTGGCGTGGTGCTCGTCCTGAAAATATTAAACAGCTAACCTTGGATTTTCCTGAGCTTAAGGTTATTAAGTTAGAGCAAAACTACCGCTCTACCTCACGTATCTTACGTTGTGCCAATAGCATTATTGCTAATAACCCCCACATATTTGAAAAGACCTTATACTCAGGCCTAAGAGATGGCGAAAAAATTAAGGTAGTAACCTGTAGCGATAGCGATCATGCCTGTGAGTACATAGCTTCTGAAATTTTGGGCCAGCATTTTGATGATAAAAACTCCTGGTCTCATTATGCTGTTTTATATCGCTCTAACTCCCAAGCTCGTGATATGGAAAAAGCACTATTAAGTGCCCACATTCCGTGCAAAGTTACTGGAGATACTAGCTTTTTCTCCCGTATGGAGGTCAAAGATATTCTCTGCTGGTGTCGCCTTTTAAATAATCCTAAAGATGATGCTGCCTTATTACGTGTAATTAATATCCCTCATCGTGGTATTGGAGCTCAAAGTATCAAGGTACTAACCGATTTATCTCACAAATATAATCGTTGCCTTTATGATTGTGCTTGCTCTACTGAGGTTAAGACTCTACTGAATAAAAGCCAATATGATGCTTTATTAGGCTTCTTAGGCTTACTGGTTGGTCTGCGTCAAAAGCTTATTAATAATCAGGATCTTGAAGTTTGCCAAAAACTATTAGAGATCATTAATTATGAGCAATATTTAAAGCAAGATAGCTCTGAAAATGCTTTTGAATGGCGTTTGAAAAATGTTCAAACCTTAATGTCTTGGATTGAAGAGTTAGTCAGTGGCCAAAGAGATGCTCCTATGAGCTTTGGCGAAGCCATTGAGCGCTTAGGTCTAAGAGAAATGATGGATAAGCGCCCAGACGAGGATGATAACGCCGTGCAAATGATGACTTTGCATGCGGCTAAAGGTCTAGAGTTCCCTAATGTTTTCCTTTTAGGAATGGAGGAGGGCATTTTACCTCACCGCACCTCTATTGAGGAAAACAATATTGAAGAGGAGCGTCGTTTAGCCTATGTAGGCGTAACTAGAGCGCAAACAAGATTAACTATGGTATTAGCTCAACAGCGCAAGCAAGGCGGTGGTGTTACCATTCAAGAGCCAAGCCGCTTTATTAATGAAATGCCTCAAGAGGATTTAGTATTTATTAATCAGAGCGATAAGGTTGAGCCTCAGGCTAATTTTACTGGCATTAATATGGCTCTAGATGAGCTGTTAAATGGCGCTAAATAAGCTTTCTTACTATGGTTTATTCCTAGTAATCTTGATGTGTTTAGTCCTTATAAACCTACTCAACTATATTTATTGAGTTTTTCTTTGGCCAATTGATAAAAAAGCGCTATTATTATCAATAGGCTATATGATGAGCCTAGCATAATAGACAACAACAAGGAGATGTCATGCTAAAGAACGTCAATCCAACCAAGACTCAAGCTTGGAAAGCCCTCAGCGAGCATTTTAACGAGACCAAGTGCCGCACCTTAAAATCACTATTTGATGCCGATCCAAAGCGTTTTGAGGAGTTTTCTTTAAGCGTAGGTAACGGCGATATAGTAGCTGACTATTCCAAGAACCTGATTGACAAGAAGACTCTTTCTTTACTTATCGATCTTGCTAACGAGTGCGGTGTAAAAGAAGATATTGCTGCTATGTTCAATGGCGACAAGATCAACCGTACCGAAGATCGTAGCGTATTACATACAGCCTTACGTAACTTCTCTGGTAAGAGCGTATTTTCTGATGGCGTAGATGTTATGCCTGACATAAAGGCCGTTTTAGAGAAGATGAAGGGCTTTTGTGAGCGTGTAATTAGCGGTCAGTGGAAGGGCTATACAGGCAAGAGCATTACTGATATTGTAAATATCGGTATTGGCGGCTCTGACTTAGGCCCATGCATGATCACTGAGGCTTTAACCCCTTACCATAACCACTTAAAGTGCCACTTTGTTTCTAATATTGACGGCACTCAAATTGCTGAAACCCTCAAGAAAGTAAATCCTGAGACCACTTTATTCTTAATCGCCTCTAAGACCTTTACTACCTTAGAGACTATGACCAATGCTCATACTGCCCGTGATTGGTTCTTAAAGCAAGCTGGTGATATTGCCCATGTTGCTAAGCACTTCGTTGCTTTATCTACCAATGCTAAGGGTGTAGCAGAATTTGGTATCGACACTGACAACATGTTCGAGTTCTGGGACTGGGTTGGTGGTCGTTACTCCTCCTGGTCAGCTATTGGTTTATCCATCGCTTTAGCTTGTGGCTATGACAATTTCGAGCAGCTCTTAAAGGGCGGCTATGAAATGGATTGCCACTTCCAAGAGGCTGATTTTGAGCACAACCTTCCAGTATTATTAGCTTTAATTGGTATTTGGTATAACAATTTCTACCACTACGCAACTGAGGCTATTTTGCCATACGATCAATACATGTACCGTTTCCCAGCCTACTTCCAGCAAGGCAATATGGAGTCTAATGGTAAGAGTGTTGACCGTGATGGTAACCCTGTTGACTACGAGACTGGCCCAATCATTTGGGGTGAGCCAGGCACCAATGGTCAGCACGCTTTCTATCAATTAATTCACCAAGGCACCAAAGTTATTCCTTGTGACTTTATTGCCCCAGCTCGCACTCACAATCCAATTGGTGATCACCACGTTAAGTTACTCTCCAACTTCTTTGCTCAAACAGAAGCTTTAGCTTTTGGTAAGACCAAGGAGCAAGTTGAGCAAGAGTTCTTAGCTAAAGGTAAGACCTTAGATCAAGTTAAGGATATTGTTCCATTCAAGGTATTTGAGGGTAACCGTCCTACTAACTCCTTATTAGTAAAGGAAATTACTCCACGTACTTTAGGTATGTTAATTGCCCTTTATGAGCACAAGATCTTTGTCCAAGGCGCAATTTGGAACATCTTCTCCTTTGATCAATGGGGCGTAGAGCTTGGTAAGCAATTAGCCATGAAGATTATCCCAGAGTTAGAGAATGATGAGACCATTAGCTCTCACGACAGCTCTACTAATGGCTTAATTAACGCCTACAAGAAGCTTAAGTAAGATTATTACTAAGCTTTTAAGCTAAAAAAGCCTGAAGGAGGTAACTCTTTCAGGCTTTTTTGCTGTTAACACCTATCTTTCAAATTAGTGCCTTGTCGTGCAATTGTGTTTATTTCACGATTATCTTGCACAATAAAGCTGACGTTGTCGAATTTTGAAAGATAGGTGTTGCTGTTAAATATAGTGTTTAATAAAGCTTACTGCTTGAGGCAACCATAAAGCAGCATGGTCATTAGCATGAACAAAGTCATTGGTTGGCTCTACGTCTTTAGTAGCTGTAGATAAACCATGAACACCATCTGGCAAAATTAATAATTCAGCCTTATTACCACAGCGCCACATAGCCTGAGCATAAGAAAGAGCATTTCTAACAGGCACAATGGCATCGCTAGCAGTATGCCAAATATATGCAGGAGGAGTGTTGCTATTAACCTTATCGTCAGTAGTGAAATCTGCCCAATCTTTAGGATCAGTAGAGCCTGTTAAACAATGGAACACCAATTTAGCAACCTCATCTTTAGTAGCTGTGTGAACAGCATAAGATAAAATGGCACCATCAGGACGTAAGCTTGCTTGCCAGGAGTAAGCATTTTTTAGCTCTTCACAGTCATAACGAGTGCATAGACTAGCAGCTAAATGGCCGCCAGCTGAAAAGCCGCACAGAATAATTTTATGCTCGCTAAAGCCAAGTTCTTTATTGGATCTAAGCTCATTAATAGCATGAGCAACAGTAATCATAGGCAAATAGCCTAAACCCTTTTTAGCGCTTAAAGCATCTTGCTCATCAATAACTTCATAATGCAAAACAGCACTATCTAAGCCCTCATTAGCAAAATACAAAGCTACATTTCTCGCCTCTCTAAAGGAGCAAAACTCGTAGCCACCACCAGGTAGTATAATTACAATATACTTAGCATCTGACTGCTTCTTTGCTCTAATAAGTTCTAATTGTTTGCCATTTTTTAAGGCTATAGTACGATCAATGGCTATAATCTTCTTTTGAGCTTCATGGCCAGCACTATTTTCAAGTGCAACTCTTTGTTCCATTTGATATTACTCGCTTGATGTAAAATTTATAAACCTATTATCTTAAGCTGCTAGAGGAAAATAAGAAATGTATACTGCGATGAAAAGTCCTGTTTGTGATGAGGAGTTAGATCCTACACAAAGAGGCATTGCTCCTTATTCATCAGATCTGTTTTCTGATCTAACAGAGCAAGCAGCTCAAGATGAAAATGGTGAGCAAATAGGTGGTATTGACTATCCTTACACCGAACAACAGCTTTCATATATTCCTCTACACATTCACTCTGACTATTCTATTATGGATGGCCTTGAAAGTGTTGAAGCTATTGTTAAGCAAGCAGCAAAACTTAAGATCCCTGCTATAGCCCTGACAGATTGGACTAATCTTTGTGGCTATATTAAGTTTTACTCTAGCTGTAAAAACAATGGTATCAAACCTATTATGGGAGCTGATCTCATTGTCCAAGAACAAGTAAAACCAGGAGAAAAAGAGCGTACCTTTAGAGTTACTGCCCTAGCCATGGACAGAATTGGCAAGCAAAACCTTTATGATCTCTTATCTTTAGCCTGGCTACGTTCTAAGGCAGGTGCTTTTAATGCCCATAATTTAATTGAAGAACTAGCTGCATATAACGAGGGCTTGATTCTACTCAATGGCTTTAGAGGCGACCTTGCTTACTTTATTGCTGACCATGATGAAGAAAGATTACAAGAGCGCTTAAAGTTTTATCTTGATAATTACCAAGATCGTTTCTGCTTAGAAATTACCAGAACCAATAGAGAAGGTGAGGCCTCATTTGAAAGTGCAGCCTTAAATCTCTGTGTGCATTATGGCATTGCTCCTGTAGCCACTAATGACACCTGTTTCTTATTTGGTGAGCAAGATATTGGTAAAGACAATATTTCTGATTACCAAGTACATGATGTTCGTGTTTCTATTCAAAACCATTGCCATAGAGGCAATGCTGAAATGGCACGTCTTTACTCTAAAGAGCAGTATTTAAAATCACCTGATCAAATGCGTCAGCTCTTTTTCGATCTACCTGAGGCCATCGTTAATACTCGTATGATTGCCGAGCGTTGTAATGTGGAGCTGGAGCTTGATGTGCCACGTTTACCACGCTATCCAACAGGCGATCTCTCCCCTGCTGAGTGCTTGAGACAAAAGTCTTATGAGGGCTTAAATGAGCGCTTAGCTTTCTTATTCCCTGATGAAAAAGAGCGAGAGGAAAAACGTCCTATTTATGAGGATCGCTTAGAGACCGAACTTAACGTTATTATCAATATGGACTTCCCTGGATACTTCCTTATTGTGATGGAATTTATTCAGTGGTCTAAAGATAATGGCGTACCTGTAGGCCCTGGTCGTGGCTCTGGTGGTGGTTCTTTAGTGGCTTATGCTCTTAAGATCACTGACTTTGATCCTATGGCCTTTGACTTACTGTTCGAGCGTTTCTTAAATCCAGAGCGTGTGTCCATGCCTGACTTTGACGTGGACTTTTGCCAAAGAAATCGTGAAAAAACTTTAACTCACGTAAAAGATACTTATGGCAAGAACGCAGTATCTCAGATTGCAGCTTTTGGTACTATGGCTCCTAAAGCGGCTATCAAAGATGTAGGCCGTGCTTTAGCTATGACTTATGGCTCAGTGGACTATGTAGCTAAAATGCTTCCTGAAGTGCCTGGTCTTTCTTTTAAAGCTGCTATGGGCTTTGATAAGAAAGGCAATCCTATTGAGTCTGTTGCTCCTGATTTTCTTAAGCTTTATAACGATGCTGTTAACAATGATGACAAGGCACGTATTGAGCTTATCCACTACGCTATGCGTCTTGAGGGCGTAGTTAAGCAAATTGGTAAGCATGCTGCTGGTGTGGTAATTTCCCCTACTAGAACTACTGAGTTTTCTCCTTTAATGCTCGACTCTTTTGGTAATCCTATTACCCAATTTGATAAAAAAGATGTTGAACATGCAGGATTAGTAAAATTCGACTTCTTAGGACTTACTACCCTTACTATTATCCAAGACGCTTTAGACATGATTAATGCCCGTAAAAAGCGCCTAGGTGAGCCTTTAGTTGATATTCACGCTATTCCATTCCATGATGATGAGTCCTTTGAGGTCTTACAACAAGGTGAAACTACAGCTGTGTTCCAGCTGGAGTCTGATGGTATGCGTAAGTTAATTTGCCAAATGCGACCTGACCGTTTTGACGATATGATTGCGCTAGTAGCCCTCTATCGTCCAGGCCCAATTAAGTCAGGCATGGTGGATCACTTCGTTAAAAGAAAGCATGGTGAAGAGGAAGTTAGCTATCCATCTCCTGACTTCCAAGATTTAGATTTAAAGCCAATTTTAGACTCTACTTATGGTGTTATTGTGTACCAAGAGCAGGTTATGCAAATTGCTCAGGTACTAGCAGGCTATTCTTTAGGTGGTGCAGACATTTTACGTCGTGCTATGGGTAAGAAAAATCCTGCTGAAATGGCTAGCCAAAGATCGGTTTTTGCTGAAGGTGCGCAAAAGAAAGGCAAAGATACCGACATTGCTATGAAGATCTTTGATCAGGTAGAAATGTTTGCTGAGTACGGCTTTAATAAGTCTCACTCAGCGGCCTATGCTTTAGTAGCTTGGTGGACTTTATATTTAAAAGTTCATTATCCAGCAGAATTTTTAGCAGCCATGATGACTGCCGATCGCCTTAAAACAGAAAAACTAGTTTCCTATATTTCTGAATGCTATCGCCTCAATATTAAGGTTAATCCACCTGATGTTAATATTGGTCGCTTTGATTTTACTGTCGATGATGATGGTGCCATTATTTATGGCTTAGGTGCGATTAAAGGCGTAGGCGAAGAATTAGTTAATCTTATTGTTGAGATTAGACAAAAGAATGGCGGCTTTAAGGACTATTTTGACTTTGTGGCCCAGGTAGGCACAGCACGTCTTAATAAGAAGAGCATGGAGGCTTTAATTTATAGTGGAGCTTTAGATAGCTTTAAAGGCACTCGTGCTCAAAAATTCAATAGTATTGCTAAAGCCTTACAATTTGCAACCCAAAAGCAAGAGGAGTCAGAATCAGGTCAAGGCAGTCTCTTCTCCTTTATGGAACTACAAGAAGTTCAGTCTCCTGAATTTAACCCTTGTAGCCCATGGCCTGAAAAATACATTCTCAATCAAGAAAAGAGTGTTTTAGGCTTGTACTTGTCTGGACATCCTATCAATCCATACAAGCAAGAGTTAATGAACTATTGCACCTCATCCTTAAGTCAACTACATCCAGGTGCCTCCGACCGCCCTGTAGTTGAAACTATTTGTGGTGTAGTAATTCAATGTAATGCCCGTATGAGTAAGCAAGATGGTTCGAAGTTTTACATCATCACCATTGATGATAGTAGCTCACAGACCACTATTCCTTTATACGGTCAACATGCTGAGACGCTCACTAAGATTTTAAATGATCGTGCCGAGGCTCAAGAGCAAAGAGTTAAGAGCTCTACTTTAGATGTAGACCCAAGCTTACTGTGCGAAGCACCGCTGATTTTAATTTTAAAAGTAGCCGTCTTTAATGGCCCTGATGGAGTACGTACTCGTGTACGTAAATTTGAAACTATTGAGCTGATTCGTCGCAAAAAGGCTCGCAATATTACCATCAGACTTGATCTAGAGACTTATGAAAACCACTATAACTTTATTAATAAGCTTATTTTGCGTAATTGTAAGCCTGTAAGTGAGATTGTAGCTGCCATTCAAAGAGCGAATGTACCACCTAGAACTAATTTACCTGGTTTACCAGCTAATATTGCCGTAGCTAAGCCAATGCCAAAGCCTAACTCCAATCGTCGCAACTATAACGAGGAAGAGGAAGTCTTTGTCGATGAGGGCTGTAATTTAAGCATTATGATAGACAATGCTTATATTAACTTGTACCAGGATAACTATAGAGTTATCCCTACCGATGATCTTATTGAAGGCATGCGCGATTTAGCAGGCTTTGACGCAATCACCGTCTCCTACTAAATTTAATCCCCCGCCTCGCTTGAGCGTAGGCGGGGCCTGATTGCTAATTTATGGTAAAGCAAAGGCCTCAAGCTTGCAGCTATCATCAGCTGCACAAGCCCCACTTAGGCTTACCAAGTTGATCAAGGCCATGCAGCACTCCAGAGCTTAACAAGCTCC
>Scrappy_p2__coassemble_1017_pt1 | contig 18532 bp, 9 predicted proteins | sample Scrappy_p2__metabat2_low_PE_025 | metagenome-assembled genome bin Scrappy_p2
AATAGCGGCCACCTTAACAACTAAAGATGGCCCCACAAGTTATCTATAATCGGTTATCGAATAATTCTGAATAAGGCAATAATAGCTTAAATATCTAAGTCATCATGACTTAACAAGCATGGGATTCTAATATTTAAGATTAGGAATTGGTAATTCAAGATGAACTAATACAATTAGTTGTCACTGCTGATTGTAATCAATTTTATTTAATTATTACTAATATTATTAGTCAGTTTTGACACTTTGCTCACACTTTTTTATAATTTTGACGATCATACTAAAATAAGTAATTTATCTTGTTTTTAGTACAAACATCGTTATTACAGCTACTAATGGAGCAGCACCGCATGGCATCTAAAGTAACTATGAGCATGATTGCTCAAAAGGCACAAGTATCACAGCCTACTGTTTCTATTGTGCTAAACAATTCAGATGCCGTGTCAATTTCTGATGAAACTAAAAAAAGAGTACTCGATGCTGCTCGTGAATTAGGCTATACCAAAAAATCCACCCCTCGCCGTTCTTCTCATAAGCAAGTAGTGTTCATTATTGATGGCTCTTTATATTGCTATGACCATTTTTTACTGACCATTAATGCTGCCATGGAGCGAGCTTTAGATCTTAATATTAGTTTGAAAACTGTAGCTACTCTTTCTACCAAAGAAGGAGAGGCTATGATTAAAGAAGATATTGCTAGTGGTGATTATGACGCAGCCATTGTGGCTACTAATATGACCTCAGACAATTGCTCTTTATCTCAATTGCCCATACCTACTGTTTATCTTAATTGCCACCCTAAGGACAATAACAATGTTATTGCGGTCATGCCTGATGACTATCAAAATGCTAAAAAATTAGCTCAAGCAGTAGCTCCTTACTATAAACATCCTTTAATTATTGCTGGCGATAATTGGATGAAGGCTACCCAAGATCGCATTAGTGCCATTAAAGATGCTTATCAGGACAACAATATCAATCTGCTTTTAGACGATGTTCAGTATTGCTCATGGTCATTACGAGAGGCTTGTAGCTTAGTAATTGAAAAGCTAAAAGAAGAACCAAGTTATGATATTATTTTCTGCGCCTCAGATTATGTTGCTCTAGGTGTTTATCAGGCACTTGCCTTACTTAATATGAAAGTAGGCAAAGATATAGCTGTAGTTGGTTATGACAATCAAGCCATCTGTAAAGAGCTAAGTCCACAGCTTACCTCAGTTGAATTGCCTTATGATGCTATGTCCCGTCTAGCCGTTGAATATGCATATGCTCTGGCTAGCGGCAAACAAGTAAAAAAAGAAAAAATTCGTACTCTACAAGGAGAGCTATTTATTCGAGCCTCATCTCCCAAAGCTCGCATCAACCTCTCCTAAATCTCCACTAAACACCACCCAAAAAAAGTAAGCTACCCTAGCTTACTTTTTTAGCCCCCTCCTACAGCCTCGGCTGCGGCTACGCCTGCAGCCACAGCCTCTACCACATTCCTGAGGCAAGCACAGCTACTGCTCAGCCATAGCCATAGCCATAGCCATAGCCATAGCGCATATTAAATTAAACCAATATGCTGAAAAAACAACTTATCACGCATTTTCATTTCTGGAGAGAATCTTGCGCAAGCTATCGCATTTTTTAGGTGTAATGTTTCAGGACAATCAAACCACTTTATAAGCTCAAACCATGATGTATTATTGAGCCATGAAAGCAAATGCTTATGCTCTTTAACGATAGTTTTTTTGCCAGGAACATTCTCATTGGCAGCAATAAACTCAGAGAGTTTTTCTTTACACTCCCTAATCAATCTGAGCAAAGACTCTCTGATTGAAAGTGCATAAAATTGGACAAATAATCGAGCCATATAGCGGTTTTCATCTTGCACTTGAGTATTAGCATCAGCTGTATGCTGTTTGTTTTCATGATAAAAACATACAACACCATTGCTCTTACGATGTAGCTGTAAAGCTTGATCAATAGTTAGATCTATATTTGACAATAAAACAAAGCAGCCAAATTCCCTGCTATATTGTGCTATTGCTCGAGAATTAATATCCCATTGACCATTTTCAGTCAAAACAAGATATTTCTCTCTAAATTTAACCTGATCTGCAGTTAACAAGCTATCATCATTGCACAGTTTGAGGATTGATTTGGCCTCAAGAGAAATTTTTTGGAAGTTTTCCTGATTCCTATTACGCTCAGAAAAGATATATAGGAAATGAGGTCTACAAAGAATGCTTTTGTCAATTTCCTCATTATCTCCCCCAAAAGTCTTAAGCAAAGACTCATTGCTAAGTTGTATTTTTTTACACGACACAGCAGGGTCACACTCACAACAGCACTTAGGATCTAGTTCAAACTCATACGGATCTTCTGGGAAGTATTCCTTAAATAAGCTAAGTGAATTACTGATACCGCCAAGATAATTAACGCCATCATTATCATATTGAACAAGATTAGACTTTTTCATAAAGCCATTAGCACTTACCAATAAGTAATCAGCAACCCCTAGACTTCTTAAGTACTCAGTTGCATATTGCGCAAAGCTTTCATCGCTAATATTAGTTGGAACGTTAAATAAAGCTAAAGGATGATTATCTAAAGTATAAAGAGCTATCACCTTTTTAGCATTGCCAAAAAAGTCCTCATTGCCAAGAGCCCCTATTGCATTAAGATTGTCTGATTCTGTAGGGCCAATAGTTGCATCGTAGGCCACAAAGATAGTTTCTCCTGGATGCTCTTTAATATAGCGGCTTACCCTTGCTGCAAAAAAGCTATGCATAGTACTGTGGTCATGACCCAACTTTTCAAAAAGATCATTGTATAAAGCCTCAGTCATACCGTCAGTATATGGGTAATCATGGTGTAATTGATCATGATAAATTCCAGTGAATGATTGGCCTTTGTTCAAATTAACAAACAAGCCTAAAGATCTTATCTTGTCAGCAATGGAAATATCTGCAACCACACTCTCAATATCTTCTTTGAGACCAGCTTGCTTCTCAGCAAAGAGTAAAAGATCCATAGCACTATGATGGGTTGCATCAGTACCGATATTGGATACCTCAATCTTATTTGAGGCTTCATCAACAGTAGGAGTAAGAGCAGCAGGAGCCGTGTCCTTGATGCTCTCATTAACTAGCGCTTTTTGCTTATGAGGCTGAGCCTTACTTCTTGTTTTGACAAGTTCAGAATCTGGAGATGCCTTTTTGCCCAGTAATCTTGATGAAACATAAACCATGTTTTTCTTTACAGGATCCCATCTTTTAGTAATTTCCATTACATAAATTTCGCCATTTTTTTGCTTACGCTCATTAATGTAGACAGTGTCTTTTCCTGAAGATTTACGGCCCATGATTTGTAATCTCTGTTAAACAAACAAACTACGACATTGTATCATACCTATAATGTCATGCTTTCTTAAAAATATTAGCCCTTAATGCATCATATTTTCAAAATATAACATGACACTATATTCTAACTTTTAGAATAATATCTACTGACATAAGCTTAAGGCTAGCTACTACCATCAATAGCCGCCATCCTTGCGCCTGATACTTAGGTTTGATCCTATCAAGATTAGCCTAATTTAGTAAATTTGTTATGTTGTTGTTGAAGGCTGGATAACTTTTTACTTAAATTGCCAGTAATAAATCCCAACTGCCAGTCGCTCGTATTTTTACACCCCCATATATAAGCCATTCTTAGTGCGCTTGATAGTTATTTTTTGTCCTTAGAGTGCCTTTTAAATCAATCTTACCAACTTCTAGTAATACACTTCCAAACAACACTTTTATCAAAACACTATGGGCTGGTTAATTGGTTGGTTGTTTGGCTTTAGTCCTTGGTAACTTTTAGTCAGCAGCTACTGAGCTTGCCTTTAGTTTTCTACTCTATCTTGCTAACCATGTGCTAAGGATCGTTGCTATGTACTTATATGATGCTATTACCAGTTGCACTTTTTATAATGCCTTTAACTATAAAAATAGAGCTAGTCGCTCAGAGTTTTGGCAATTTGTAGTGTTCTGGTTGTTTTGCTCTTCTTGTTTGTTCTTGACCTCTGTCGTCTGTGATGTCAACACTGTTTCCCTATGTGTAATTATTCTTTATGGTATGTGGATTTTAGTAGTTGCTACTATTAGAAGATTACATGATGTTGATAAGCGTGGCTGGCTGTTGATGCCTTTGTTTTTAGCTATCATTCACCTGATAGACACTATTCTTTACGCAGGTCCTGAAAACAAGCTTAACTATTTAGTTATGGATACATTAATATTGAGCTTTTTTAGTATTAATTTATTAATAACATTATCAAAATTAGGTTCCAATGAAGATAACCGTTTTGGAGTCCCTAGAAGCATCATTATTGACAGCTCTAACATCAATCAATATAAGATTGAGAACAATGTCCTGACAGTGATAAAACCAAACCCTTATAAAAAGTTCCGCAAATAATTTTCAGCTTATTGTAATGAGCAATTTTGACCCAAGATTCAAGTTGCCAACAATGCTCTAATCACTAAGTTACTGTGATTAGCTATTTTGTGAACTGGATCAAATTTCTTTTTAGATTGTTCCTGACTAATAAGCCTAGGTAATGATATTATTAATACAATGTCATCTTGTGGGGCAGTAACGTGTTTTACACAAAATTTACCTTAACAAGATATCAAGCATAAGAATCTCCTTCCTAATGTGCACTTTCTATATACCGCTGAAAGTATCAATTCATGTACTTAAAACGTGCTCTTAATAAGAAATTTTAGCTGTATTTGGTTAGCTGATTTAGGAAGTATATTTACCAGCAAATAATTGTAGTTTAGTTGGTTTTAAAACACATTTAGGTCGAGTAATCCTTTATTTACTCAGAGCCTTAACAGGCCACGGTTTTTTTATTTAAAGATTAAGCACTAGTTGCTAGTCTTATTTGATTTGACGCTTACATAGATTAGGATGGGTCTGATGTTAAAGAATATCGTTTCTTCACAAAATGCTCAATTCGTTACCGCTTTTGGTATCTGTATTGTTCTCACTGGCGTTGCTACTATTGTTTCCAGCGCGTCTCAGCCAGATTATGCTGTAACTTTAAGACTCTCCCACGCCCGCTCCGCTGGCTCAATTGCTGATTTAACTGCCTTTAAGTTTAAGGAGTTAGTAGAGGCAAATTCAGAGCAGCAAATCGGCGTTCAAATCTATCCTAACAATGGTCTAAGCAGCGGCGATCAATCCCGTGCTATTGATATGTTAAAGGATGGCACTATTGATATTCAGATCTGCTCTGCCACCGATTTATACAATCTTGACCAGCGTTTTGGTACTTTCTGGTTACCTTTCTTATTTGAAAACGACGACCAAATTAACTATTTTGTTCAAGATCAAAATGTTAACGAAATTTTAGGCTCTTGGTTACAACCTCACGGCATTGACCTTTTAACCATGTACTCTGCCGGTGCCCGTCAAATCTCCAACAATGTTCGTGAGATCACCTCTCCTGAAGATCTTGAAGGCATTAAGTTCCGTGTTCCTCCATTTGAGGGTGCCTTAACTACTTTTGAAGCCTTAGGTGCTCAAGCAGTTAAGATGGACTTTAGCGAAGTAAATCGCGCTCTTCAAAATAATGAGATTCAAGGTCAAGAGAGCAATGTAGCCTCCTTTATCACTAATAAGCTTTACAAAGAGCAACCATTCTTAACCTTATGGAATGGTATTTACGATACCCAAGTTTGGATTGCTAACGATGAGAGCTATCAGAAGTTATCTGATGATCAAAAGGAAGCATTTAACCAAAGCTTAAAAGAGACCATGGCATGGCGTCTCAACCTTTCTACTGAGTTTAAAAAGCTCTACTTAAAGACCTTAGAGGAAAGAGGCGTTAAGATTACTACCTTAACTCCAGAGCAGATTGCTCTCTTCCGTGAGAAGGCCTTACCAATCTATGAGCGTTACATTGAGAGCTTAGGTTTAGAGACCTTAAACTTATTCTTAAATAACCAAGGTTTAGACCCAGATAAGGTTAAGACCTTATTACCTATCGAATACCACGTACAAAAGAGCGCAGAGCAAGCCGCTCAAGACACTATTGATACCATCCCAGAGGTTGTAACCAACGTAAAGGGTGACGTTCTTGAGACCGTAGAGGCTGCTCCTGCCGAGGCCGCTCCAGCTGAGCAAGCTTCTGAGCAAGCCGCTGCTGTTGAGCCAGCTCCAGCTGAGGAAGTTGCTCCTGCTGAGCCAGTTCCAGCCGAGGAAGTTGCCCCTGTTGAGGCTGCTCCAGCTGAGGAAGCTGCCCCTGCTGAGCCAGTTCCAGCTGAGGAAGTTGCTACTGCTGAGCCAGTTCCAGCCGAGGAAGTTGCCCCTGCTGAGGCTGCTCCAGCCGAGGAAGCTGCCCCTGTTGAGGCCGCTCCAGCCGAGGAAGCAGCTCCAGCTGAGCAAGCTGCTCCTGTTGAGGCTGCTCCAGCTGAGCAAGCCGCTCCTGCTGAGGTTGTAGAGGTAGTTGAGACTGAGGTTGTAGAGCAAGTTCAAATCGAGCCAAAGCTTGAGCAAGCTGTAGTAAAGCCTATTGCTGAGGGAGACATTGCACCAAAGCTTGAGCAGGAAGTTTTAGCTGAGGCCCCAGCAACCGCTGATGATCAGGCTGTAGAAGCTTTTGCAGCTCAAGAGACTCAAGAAGCAGTTGTTTGCCCACCAGCTGCTGAGGAGCCAGCTGCAGGCCCTGTTGAGCCTGTTGCAGCACCTGCACCAGCTCCAGCTAAGCCAGTTAAAGGCCACTTAGTTGAAGATACTCCAAGCGTAAGCGGCTTTAAGCCAATTGTTGAGGACGTACCTAGCGTTTCAGGTTTTGACTCTTTAGTTGAAGATCGTCCATCTGTACAGGGTTTTGAGCCTGTATCAAGACCAATGCACAGCTACCAGGCTCCAGTAGGCTTTGATGTTCCAGCTGTTATTAAGCCAGTACAACCTGTTAAGTTACCTAAGCCAATTAAGAAGCCAGCTCCAGTACAATTACAGTACATCCCTGTTGGCGAGAGCTCTATCCAATACATTGAGGTAGCTCCAGGTAAGTTCCAGGCCGTACAGATGATTCCTGTTCAGCCAGTACAAGTTATTCCAGTAGACATTAAGGCTCCAGTAATGAGCCCTGTAGTTGAGGTTCCAGCTGCTCAGCCTGATATGCGTCCTATGACTCGTCCAGCTCACGCCCCAGCTCCAGAGGAGTTCCACAAGCCAGTAAAGGCCCCATTTGCTAAGCCTTTACCAGCTCCAGTACCAACTCCAGTTGGCCCAGCTCCTAAGGCCGCTCCTGCTCCAGTAGCAGCTCCTGCTGTTGCTGCCGCCCCAGAGCCTGTAGCCGCACCTGCTGTTGAGGCTGCACCTGCTGAGGCTGTAAAGCCAATGACTTTAGAGGCAACTGAGAAGCACGGCCCTGCTGTAGCTGACTTACCAGAGTCTGCTCAGGCTCCTGTAGAACCAGCTGTTCCTGCTGAGGCTCAGGTAGAAGAGACTCCAGCTGCTGAGACTACTGTAGTTCCAGCTGTTGAGGCTGCTCCAGCAGCTCCAGCCGCACCTTCTGTTGAGACCAAGTAAGATTCATAGCTTTATAAGCTAAACCTTTAAAAAAAGCCCAAATATTGAACAATATTTGGGCTTTTTTGTGCCTGTAAATTTATATTTAACACATTTATGTTGCTCAAATTTGGTATTTAACATACATTTAACATTACTTCTTGATTGGTCTTAATCCAAATTTAATAAGATAATCGCCACATTAAAAGCAGCTAGCTTATCAATGTATGATTAGACGAAACTGTTGAGCTTCTTGCTTTTGTTACAAGCATTTTGAGGTTTTTTATGATTTTTTATGTAGAAGATGACAATAGCATCCGTGAAATTGTGCTTTATACCTTAAATTCTATGGGATTTGAGGCTCAAGGATTTGCTGATGGTCAAAGCTTTCTTAAGGCCTTAGAAAATCAAAAGCCTTCTTTAATCATGCTTGACGTTATGTTGCCTGATTATGATGGCGTAGAGCTTTTAAAACTTATTAAAAGACAAGCTAAAACAAGTGATTTACCAGTTATTATGGCAACAGCACGTAGTGCTGAAATCGAGAAAATTCAGGCTCTTGATTTAGGTGCAGATGACTACTTAGCTAAGCCTTTCTCTATGATGGAAATGGTAGCTCGTGTCAAAGCTGTATTACGTCGCTACAAAAAAGAAGAGCCAAAGAACTTAGTAGCAGGTACTTTAACCTTAGACGAAGGCAGCCATGTGGTTAAAGATGGTGATCGTATTATTGAGCTCACTTACAAAGAGTATGAGCTCTTAGCTTTATTATTAAAACACCAAGGCCGTGTTTATAGCCGTGAGCAAATTTTAGATTTAATTTGGGGTCACGATTACGATGGCGAAAATCGTACTGTGGATGTTCATATTAGAACTTTACGCTCTAAATTAGGTGATGCTGCTAATCTTATTAAAACCGTACGTGGCGTAGGTTATAAGCTCGAATACTAAATACTTGTTAATAGTATTAACTAATAAGGCCTAAGCTATAATGATTTTGAGAGTCAACGCTGCATAGAACACTCTTTAAAATCACTGTGGTGCTTAGGCCTTTTTTATTAAAGGTCTTTATTGTGCGCAAAAAGATATTTCATGCCTTTTTAAAGTTATCAGTGGGTTTACTGATTATTTTATCTGTTGCCGCTGTTTTGATTCATCAGTTTTTAAAGACTCAAGATGAAATCAAACATCTTGAGAACTTTGGAACTATTATCTCTAGTGCTATTAATAAGCATGGCCCTGACTTTTTAGAAGATGCCACTTACGATTGGGTAAGAATTACCATTATTAATCCTGATGGTTCTATCTTATACGATAGTGAGGTTGATGCTAAGCATTTGGATAATCACCTTAATAGAGAAGAAGTAGAAAGAGCCCTCTTAGCTGGTCAATCTAGTACCAGACGCTTTTCTGATACTCTGCAAAAGCAAACTTTTTATCACGCTATTAAGTTAAATTCAGGACAAGTACTGCGCCTATCCTTTACTAGTGATTCTTTATATCTTTATACCCAAAAATTTACTATTTTCTTAATAGTAATGATGGTATTACTCACTATTGGTTGCTATTACGTAGCTACCCTCTTATCGCGCTCTATTATTGAACCTATCAATAAAGTTAACATTAATGATATTCGCTCTTTATCAGAGCCAGAAAATAACACCTATGTCGAATTGCAACCTTTCTTATGGCGTATTGGCATGCAACAACATAAGATTGATGAGCAATTCCAAGAACTGCGTTTAAGAAGTAACGAATTTCAAACTATTACTAAAAGCATGTCTGATGGCTTAGTGTTGTTAAATGCTAAAGGTAATATTGTTTCTATCAATAAGATCGCCCGTAAGATTTTTGGAGTAACTAAAGAAAACTGCATTAATCAAAGCTATAAAGCTATTGATAACTCCGATTTCATTCAAGAAATGATGGATCTGGCATCAACTGAGCCTAAGCAGACCAAAACGATAGAAAAAGACGGTCGTGAGTTTGAGATTCGCTTTGGTAAGATTAACGACAATGGTACTTGTTTGGGCTATGTCTTAATTATATTTGACGTTACTGAAAAGAATCGTGCCGAACAGATACGCCAAGAGTTTACAGCTAATGTATCTCATGAGCTTAAAACACCACTACAATCTATTATTGGCTACTCTGAGATGATGGCTAATGGCTTTGTACAAAGTGATGATATTAAGCATTTTGCCACTCGTATCCATAAGCAAAGTTCACGTCTTAAGACCTTAATTGAAGATATTATCTTCCTCTCTCATTTAGATGAAGGCCAGATAGCCATTATGGAAGAACTATCTGTTAAGACTATTTGCCATGAGGTATTTGAGAACTTACAAGAAAAAGCTCAAGAGCGTCAGGTAAAACTTCTTATTCAAGGTGATGATATCTGCTTTGTGGCGGTAAATCGCTACATTTATGAGCTCATTTATAATTTAGTAGACAATGCCATTCGCTATAACAAAGAGCAAGGTAAAGTCACTATTTCACTACACTCTACCAATAACAAATACTTGATAACTGTATCTGATAACGGTATTGGTATTGCCCCTCAGGAGCAATCTCGTATTTTTGAGCGCTTCTACCGTGTTGATAAGTCGCATTCGCGCCAAACAGGTGGTACAGGTCTGGGTCTATCCATTGTTAAGCGTGTTGTCCTCTATCACCATGGCAAAATTCGTATTTCTAGTAAGCTCAATGAAGGTACTGTCTTTACCATTACTTTCTATAAAGACAAATTACATGAGCTTTATGATGAAAATAAGATTAAGCAGGAGGCTTTTTTACAAAAGAGTCGCAACGAGCCTGATCCACGCATCGACATTCACCATCCTTTAGAGTCAGACCATATCACCACTGATGATAGTGCATCTAAAGAGGAAACATCAGCTGCAACCAAGGCAGAGGATACTGACAAGGAGAATATCTCTGATGCTAACTAACCGCTAACAAGGCCACTCCATTTTTTGCACATAACATCCTGCACTCCATAGCCCTTAGCTAGCACCTAAGGGCCAAGGGCTATGAGCAAAGGGCCCAGCGCAGAGAGCGGAGCACTTTGCGTCCTGCGCTTAGCGCTTGGAGGTCAAAAAAAAGCTCTGATAGTTTTATCAGAGCTTTTTTTCATTAGCTTGGAATAACCATGCCCTCTTCACGCATGCGAGCAATTTTATAGCGTAGCGTACGTGGACTAATACCTAGCTTATCTGCTACTGCCTGACGATTACCCCTACAATCTACCAAGGCCTCTAAAATTGCCTGATATTCTTGTTGCTTGAGCTCGCCACCTAAAGAACTTGGAATCTTTTGATTACGGACAAAGTCCATTGGTGACTCTTGCTCGGCATTTGCTGTATTAGCATCTACTGGAGCTTGTCCAGATGGAGCTTCATTAGGAGCAACGCTGGCTTGATTAGCTGCTCCCATCATATTATTTTGGCTAAAAGCACTAGGGATGAAAGTATTGTTGCCCTGACCAAATCCTTGAATATTTGGGATAAAGGTATTAAAAGGCTGGCTACTAATAGCACTATTATTAGCTACGGCACCGCCGCCCATATTATTAGGCATAGCCCCCTGCGGCATAGCAGCACCTGCTGGCATGGCAGCTCCTGCTGGCATTGCGTTGGCCATGGTGCCTTGTGGCATGGCAGTATAGTACATATTATTTGGATTAGACTGGACTTGCTCTTGGGCTAAGACTGGGGCAATACCACTCATAGCCTGTTGCTGAGCACTGCTAAGAGCCTCGTCTAAAATTAAATCACTAGCCTCAATCACATTGCCATTGCAAATGATTAAAGCACGCTGCATAACATTCTCAAGCTCACGCACATTACCTGGCCAGGAGTAACTCTCTAAACGGGCAATAGCCTCTTTAGATAACTCAGGAATAGCACGGGAATTTTCACTAGCATGACGCTGTAAGAAGAAGCGAGCTAAAGGCAAGACATCGCCAATACGCTGGCATAATGGCTTCCAACGTAATGGGAAGACATTTAAACGGTAATAGAGATCTTCTCTGAATTTATTTTCTGCAACTGCCTGTTTTAAATCACGATTAGAAGTAGCTAATACACGTACATCTAAGGCAATAGTTTTACGACCACCTAGACGCTCTACTTCTTTTTCCTGAAGTACACGTAACAGCTTGGACTGTAAGTTTAAGTCCATCTCAGTGATTTCATCTAATAAGATGGTACCACCTTGAGCTTGTTCAAACTTACCTGGACAGGCCTGTACCGCTCCAGTAAAAGCACCCTTTTCGTAACCAAAGAGGGTAGACTCAAGCATAGTATCAGGAATAGCAGCACAGTTAATGGCTACAAAAGGACCAGAGGCACGTGGGGAATTATCATGCACATAGCGTGATAATACTTCCTTACCAGATCCAGAAGGGCCTGTAATCATAACAGTAACATCAGAGGCTGCAGCTTTGGCGGCTAGTTGTAACAGCTCTCCTGTACTTGGATCTTCCCAAATAGGCTCTCTTTTAGTGATACGTTTAACAGGCACATAACGTGATACTTGGTTTAACAATACCTCTGGGGCAAATGGCTTAGCTAAGTAGTCAATAGCACCGTCACGCATGGCCTTAACTGCACCATCAATGTTGGCATAAGCAGTCATCAGCAAGACAGGCATTTGAGGGTACTTATCACGAATGGAGCGCAATAAGGTATGTCCATCCATGCCATCCATTTGAATGTCAGAAATTACCATATCAACATTGCGTTTTAGCAATATAGATAGAGCCTCATCTCCATTGCTAGCCTCAATACAAGCATAGCCTGTAATCATGAGGGTATCAACAATAGCCTCTCGTAATTGGCTATCATCATCTACAACTAAGATTTGACTTTGATACATTTTCAATACTCGTAGTTCTGACAAAAAAATATTAGCTAATTAATCTTGTGACGATGCGGAACATCGATCTCAACATGGGTAAAACCATCATTAAGACTATCTGTTTTGGTCTGCTCTAAAGCAGCTTTTTGCGCTGCAAATTGTTGCTGATGTTTGCGAGCATAAGCAGCAAAAGCCTGTGATGTGGCATTATTAGCCTCATTAGCAGCCTGCTTGGAAATACCTTCGGCAGTAGGAGGTAAAGAACCAAAAGATGGTGTCGACAAGTTGTCATTATGACTAAATGCAGAGGAATGAGCAAAACTTGCGCCGCTTTGTAAAGACTTATCCTCAGATATTATATTCTCATTAGCATAATGGTTTTGATTAAAAATAGCAGCAGCCTGTTGCTGCATGGCTATATCCTCAGATAGCGATCCTAATTTACTATTCTCAATATCGGTGTCGCTATCAGCATTAACAACTCGTATGCTTTTAGTGCCCTCAATAGTTCCAATACCAATAATATGGCTATGATGCTCATCTTGAGCAGCTAGGCCCATTTTATCTTGAGCACCACGTAGCATAGAAATTTGCTGCTCATTGATGCTTGGCTCATTTACGCCTGCCCCATTGATGCTTGGCTCATTCACGCTTGCGCCATTGGCGCTTGGGCTGTTCATGTCTTGAGCATCTTGATTAGCGCTGGATGCTTGGCTGTTATTAGCAGCCAATTCACCATTATTTGATACAGAATTTTCTGGGGCGCTATTTGATACCACCTGGTCTGATTCAAATAAAGGAATAGCAATATTAAAGACGGTAGCAAAAGTTTCATTCCATTCATCTAAAGATAGCACGCCTTGGTGTACTTTAGTAACAGCGCTCACCACAGCTAAACCTAGTCCTGTACCAGAACTTTTTGAGGTATAAAAAGGCTCAAAAATTTTTTCTTTGAGTTCATCAGGAATTCTAGGGCCATCATTAGCCACGCTAAAAACCACAGCCTCTTTAGTACGGGTTAATTTTAAGATAATTCTCTTAGCACCCGCTTCAACTGCATTAGCAATTAAATTACTAAGAGCCCCTGTTAAAGCAGTAGCATTTCCCATAATAGACATTGGCCCTTCGTCTATTTGGGTTGCCATTTGTGCACCACCTTTGGTAAGTACAGCCGTAACATTGTTGCAAGCTTGTTCTACTAATTGAGATGCATCAACAAGAGCAACAGTCTGCTCATTAGAACGGGCAAACATTAAAATGTCACTTACTTGAGCCTCTAAGGCCTCAAGGCGCGATACCAATTTTTCTTGGAATCTCTTTCTGGCCATGGGCTGTAAATTAGCATTACCTAAATTAGCTGCATAGAGCATGGCAGCAGAAAGTGGAGTTCTAATTTGATGGGCTAGGCTGGCAGCCATACGGCCTAAAGAAGATAAACGCTCCATATGAGAGAGCTTATCTTGAAGCAAGCGGGTCTCAGTCAAATCATTCATTTGAATTAATTGACCAGAGCTCAAAGATACTGTTGTTACTTGCAGTCTTTTGCCATCACGAGTAGAAATCTCATGACCATCATCGTTGCGTGGTCTAAAAACTTTTGAGATCACCTCAACCCAGCGACGACCCTGTAAAGTCTCTTCACCTAACAAATTTAAAGCAGACTGATTGGCCTTAACAATAACACCAGTCTCACTGACTACAATGATAGCGGAGGTAGTGTTATTTACTACCTCTTGTAATAAAGCATAATCATTTTCTTGAGACTGACTCATATAAATGCCCAATAAATCTTTTGAAGATGAAACATTAGCAGGTTATTGAAAATATCTTACCTACTCTTATGTAGTTTGCCAAACATATTTTCTAGAGAGCTTAGCTTAAACTTTTTTTGTCCATATAGATCTTATTATGCCATCTACTTTGGGTATGTTCCACAAAAAAAGGCCTTAAGATCGTGATCTTAAGGCCCTTAAATAATATGACTTACGAAAAAATTTTAGCTATTAGCCAATGTAACGACGAGCGTTAGCAAAGAGGCGCATCCATGGGCTAAACTCACCCATATCATCTGGGTGGTAAGAGTTAGCAATGGTACGAACTACACGCTCTGGGTGAGGCATCATAATAGTGAAGCGACCGTCTTGAGTAGTTACAGAGGTAATACCATTTGGAGAGCCATTTGGATTTAATGGGTAACGAGTTGCTACCTTACCATAGTGGTCAACATAACGTAGAGCTACTAAGTTAGCATTCTCTAATGATTGTAAGTGCTCATCAGACTTAAACTCAGCACGACCCTCACCATGAGAAACCACGATAGGCATTAAAGAACCTTCCATACCTTGATAGAAGATAGATGGGCTCTTTTGAACCTCAACCTGAACAAAACGAGCCTCGAAGCGCTCAGACTTGTTAGTAACAAAACGTGGCCATAAGGAAGCACCAGGGATTAAGTCACGTAAAGTTGACATCATCTGGCAACCATTACATACACCTAAAGCAAAGGTATCCTTACGATCAAAGAATTGAGCAAACTCGCTCTTAGCCTGATCATTAAAGAGAATAGACTTTGCCCAGCCCTCGCCAGCGCCTAATACGTCACCATAAGAGAAGCCGCCGCAAGCTGCAAAGCCCATGAAGTCCTTTAAGCTTACAGAACCATCAAGGATTTGTGACATATGAACGTCAATAGCCTTGAAGCCTGCACGAGTAAAGGCGTGAGCCATTTCAGCTTGAGAGTTAACGCCCTGCTCACGTAAGATAGCTACCTTTGGAGCGCTACCTACATTGATGAATGGAGCGGCGACATTTTCCTCATTATCAAAGCTTAACTTATAGGTTAAACCTGGATCCTTCTCGTCAGCCTTATCTTCAAATTCTTCCTTAGCACATACAGGATTATCACGTAAAGCTTGCATGTGGTAAGTAGTAGTAGCCCAAATAGTTCTAAAGTGAGTGCGAGTGTTGTTAATTACATCCTTGCCATCACGAGTAAAGACAATGCGATCATCGCTACGTAAAGAACCAATTACATAGCTAATATTAGCTAAGCCGTGACCTGAGAGGATATTTAATACCTTCTCCTTGTCCTCGCTCTTAACTTGGATTACAGCACCTAATTCTTCGGCAAATAAAGCAGCTAAATTATTAGAAGCTAATTGATCTAAAGCTACCTGAACACCAGTGTGACCAGCAAAAGCCATCTCAGCAATAGTAGTGAATAAACCACCATCAGAGATATCGTGGTAGGCAAGAATTAAATCAGACTTGTTTAAGAACTGAACTGCATCGAATAAGCCCTTGAGACGGCTTGGGTGATCTAAGTTAGCGCAGGTATTACCTAATTGGCGATAAACTTGGGCTAAAGCAGAACCACCTAAACGGCCTTGACGCTCACCTAAATCAATATAGATTAAGCTAGTCTCGCCCTTATCAGTACGTAATTGTGGAGTTAAAGTCTTACGTACATCCTCAGCACGAGCAAATGAGGAAATAATTAAGGACATTGGAGCAACTACGGTGCGAGCTTGACCATTCTCATCCCAAGAGGTCTTCATGGACATAGAGTCCTTACCTACTGGAACAGTTAAGCCTAGCTCTGGGCATAACTCCATGCCTAAAGTCTCTACGGCATCAAATAAGCCAGCATCCTCACCTGGGTGACCATTTGCAGCCATCCAGTTAGCAGAAAGCTTAACACGATTGAGATCGCCGATATAAGCAGCAGCAATATTGGTAATAGCCTCACCTACAGCTAAACGTACAGAAGCCTTATGATCAAGTAAGGCTACAGGGGTACGCTCACCCATAGCAGCAGCTTCACCATTGAAGCTATCATAAGAAGCGGCAGTTACAGCTACGTCAGCTACAGGAACCTGCCAAGGGCCAACCATCTGATCACGAGCTACTAAGCCAGTAACAGAGCGGTCACCAATAGTAATTAAGAAGGTCTTTTCAGCAACAGTTGGTAAAGCTAAGACACGCTCAGCTGCCTCAGTCTCATTAATACCTTGATCATTAAACTCAGGGCTATTATGAGTTGCATGTTCAACTTTCTTGAACATACGTGGTGGCTTACCTAAGAGAATATCTAAAGGTAAATCGATTGGGCAGTTATCAAAGTGATCATCATGTAATACTACACGGCGCTCCTCTGTAGCTACACCAATTACAGCATATTGAGCACGCTCACGCTTACAGAAAGCCTCAAATACTGGGAACTTGTCCTCGTCAACAGCTAATACATAACGCTCTTGAGACTCATTACACCAAATCTGTAATGGGGACATGCCTGGCTCATCATTAGGAATAGCACGTAACTCAAAACGGCCACCTACACCACCGTCGGATACTAACTCTGGCATAGCATTAGATAAGCCACCAGCACCAACGTCGTGGATGAACATAATTGGATTATCAGCGCCTAACTGCCAGCAAGCATCAATAACTTCTTGGCAACGACGTTGCATTTCTGGGTTGCCACGCTGTACAGAGGCAAAATCTAATTCCTCTGAGGACTGGCCAGAGTTCATGGAAGAGGCAGCACCACCACCTAAACCAATATCCATTGCAGGGCCACCTAAAACGATGAGCTTTGCACCTGGATTGATGTGATCCTTTTGAATGTGCTCACGACGGATATTACCCCAACCGCCAGCTAACATAATTGGCTTGTGGTAACCACGAATTTCAGTACCGTTGAAGCTTGAAACTTGCTCTTCATAAGTACGGAAATAACCACATAAATTTGGACGACCGAACTCATTATTGAAAGAAGCAGCACCTAATGGGCCTTCAATCATAATGTCTAAGGCAGAAGCGATACGGCTTGGCTTACCAAAGTCGTGCTCCCAAGGCTGTAAATAGCCAGGGATCTTAAGGTTAGATACGCTAAAACCACATAAACCAGCTTTTGGCTTAGAACCAACACCAGTAGCACCCTCATCACGAATTTCACCACCAGAGCCAGTAGCTGCACCTGGGAATGGAGAAATAGCAGTTGGGTGGTTGTGGGTCTCTACCTTCATTAAAATAGGCATATCCTCTTCGTGGAATGTCCACTCACGAGTTACGCTATCAGCAAAGAAACGACCAGCCTTAGAGCCTTCCATTACCGCAGCATTATCACGGTAGGCAGATAATACATAGTCTGGGGTGCTCTCAAAAGTGTTGCGCACCATGCCAAATAATGACTTATCTTTCTCAACGCCATCAATTTCCCACTTGGCATTAAATACCTTGTGACGGCAGTGCTCAGAGTTCATTTGAGCAAACATATAAAGTTCAATGTCGCTAGGGTCACGGCCTAAACTCTTGAAGGACTCTAATAAGTAGTCCATTTCCTCAGAGTTTAAAGCTAAACCTAACTCAACATTAGCCTTTTGTAAGGCCTCTTTACCACCTTCACTAAGAGGGATTTGCTTGAATGGAGCAGGGCTTTGCTCGCTAAATAAACGAATAGCGTCATCAAAAGAATTTAAAACTACTTGTACCATGCGATCATGGATTAAAGCAGCAATAGTTTGACGCTCTTGTTGTGTAAAGGAAGAACCTGATACTGGCTTAATATAGTAAGCAATACCACGCTCAATACGGTGAATCTGGGTTAAACCACAGTTATGAGCAATATCGGTTGCCTTGGTAGCCCAAGGAGAAATAGTGCCGATACGTGGAACAACTAAGAAAAGTTCACCTTGATCCTCATGAGCACTATCAACTGGACCATAGGTTAAGATCTTTCCTAAGACCTCTTTTTGGCTATCAGTCAAAGTCTCTTTACAATCGATCAAGTGAACATAAGCAGTGCTAATGCCACCTACCTCAACTTGTGCTTGACGCAATGCCAATACGAGTTTATCAAGCTTATAATCGGATAAAGCCGAAGAGCCACGTAAAATATCCATTGAAAAAATCCTGAATAAAAGGCAACTAACAATATTAAGATGCTGTATTTTATCAGAATCGCAGCCTTCTCTCACCCTAAAAGGCACTTAAAAGCACAAATTTAATGTTAAATTCGATTAATTACTAACATAGATCGTTTAAAATAATGTGTTGCCCATATTAATTTCTCTTAAAGTTAAATGGGAATTTAGTTAATATTTTGATGAGCCTATAT
>Scrappy_p2__coassemble_1023_pt1 | contig 18314 bp, 9 predicted proteins | sample Scrappy_p2__metabat2_low_PE_025 | metagenome-assembled genome bin Scrappy_p2
CATCAGAGTTGCTAACAATAGGAGCATTAGCATCAAACTCTGCTGGATTATTGGTAGTAGCGCTATTTTGAGCAGCAGCTGTTTTAGCCTTATGAACATCCTTAAAAGCTGCTAAAGCCTCAGGATGACGGCGCATAATTACCATAAATACAAAGAGAGTAAAGGTAACATTAATAATGGTGCTACCAAAGGTCTTATAGTCTACCCAATAAGATTCAGCGGTCTTGGCATCAATATTAAAGATTTGTGGTAAGTGGAAGGCAATTACCATGTTAAGCAAGCCAGCAAAAACAAAGTACACCATAAAGTAGGTACCAAGCTTAAACCAGATGTGCTCAGGTATTGGCATTTCACGACCAAATAAGTAAGCAAATGGATTACGATGTAGGATAAATTGGCAGACAAAAATAGTAACAGCTAAAATCCAGTTAACAATACTTGGCTTCCACATAATAATGGCTGGATCTTTTAGCAAAATAGTAGGCAGACCAAAGAGTAATACTGCAATGGTTAAAAAGACCTGCATACGTGAGGCTTTACGCCACAAAATGTATTGAGTTAAAAATGATAGTAAACAGCAGGCGATGATCACGCTGGTGGCTAAAACCAGATCTCCAGACCAACGGTAAGTGACAAAAAAGGCAATTGCAGGTGCAAAATCTAAGATCTTAGCGAGCATTGGTTTTCCAGGGTTTAAAGAAAATTAAAAAAGAAAAATATCGTAGCATTATCGCAAATTATTGCTAAAAAATGCCAATTAAAAGCATTTTTTTTGAGCTAAGCCAAAATATTTAAGCAAAAATTCTAATAGGTTCTAGCACAGTATACTAGCGCTAATTAGTTAGCTAAAGCTTAGGTAATAGCCATGCCTATTATTTACTGCTCTTTAAATAGAGACAAAATCAAAGCCTAGCGAAAGTTTCCCAAAGTTCGTTAACAACTATACCTGCATTGTAGCAGGCATTATCTTTAATGATGTTGTTGTAGACAGTAAACGAACTTTCGGAAACTTTCGCTAGCTGTTTATTTGCTTAGTTAATCGTAAAGCTTTGTTACTATGCCTTTGCTGGTGTGCTATCAGCTTAGTCTTAAACTTCAAACCTCAAACCTCAAAGCAGCCTAGCCATACTATATGGCACTTTTAAGTAGGCAACAGCTTAATCTTAGCTGCCTGTTAATACCTAAAGTTATGTCAATTTTGGACAAAGAGGGCATCCAAGCTGTAGGTGCGGGCGCTAAGCATGCTGTGCGGCGGCCATGCACAGGGCGCATTGCGCTATTCCCTTAGTGCGGGCGCTAAGCACGTAGTGCTAGGAGAGGTGGGTTGAGGCAAGAGGCAAGAGAGAAAAAAGTTCAGGACTAGCAAATGGTGCTTGGTAGTCCTGAGCGTATGGGATAAAGAGTAGGGTAGCTCTGCTATAGGTATTAGCTCTGCCTCTGCCTCTGCCTCAGCGCCTGGTTCTAGGATAGAACCAGGTGCTGGGGCTAGGGCTGGGCAGAGGCCTTCTCTTTGGTTTGGTTTAGATGAGCATTAGATTCTTGTAGGTCACTAAGGTGTTCTCTAAGAAGGTCTTAGCGAGATTAGTGGCACTTTCAATGATTTGGTCTTCGCTGACAGTATCGTCTTGAGAGTTAATAGAAATAACACCTTGTACATTGAGGGTAAGGAGGCCTTCAACAATGTGGAGGTAGTTGCAATTTGGATTGGCAATTACCATTCTTAACATGTAGGCATCCATAGGATCAATGGTTACAAGATCTTGAAGTAAAGGAGAACATAAGTTAATAGTTTCCTTTTCTTGGAAGTTATTGATGGTATTGATGTTAAGCATTAAGCACTGGTTTAAGGTCTCTTCACTAATAGTGCGAGGATCTTGAGCTAAAGAGCAAACGCCTGCAAAGATTAAAGTATTAATAGCTTCAATAATGTCAGTAATATTAAGCTCAGCATTGTGCTGGAGCATAGCATCAATCATAGCGCCGATATTCTTAGGGCTATTATCAGATAAGATAGCTAATAAAGGCTCATAAATGCTCTTATCAAGCTCAACTGGGCCTTGATTGCCCTCTAATACATAGTCAAAGCCACTAATATCAATCATAAGAGTGATAAAGTGGGAGGATACTTCTGCTAAGTACTCATTAGGATTTAAAGGTACAGCTCCTTTAATATAAATATCAAAGCGAGAGCGCTGGTTGACCATAAAGTCACGAGTTTCTTCATATAAGTTGGTGCCTAATAAAGGCTCTAAGAAATCACGCTGCTCTTTAGTTAAATTAATGTTATCTAAGTTATCAATACTGTTAGCAGAGCAAACATAGCCTACATCAGCACGCTCTAAGCGCTTAGATACCTCACTAAAGTGATCCATAGACCAGTAGGTGTTTAAGCTTTCAGATAAAAATGGCTTTGGATTATGGTTGGCCTCAATTAAGCGATCAGAAAAATCAGGTTGAGAGCACACAAAAATTGCGTTTTTCTCCACTACAGGGAATAAGAACTTGCTTAAGCTCATCATTCTTTCCTGGTCGTTTAAAGAATCAATGTGATGGGTAGTGTCATAGAGCTTAAGTAATTCACGCACTGACTCGTAGTTAATCATACCTACAGTACAGTTGTAGGACATAAATAACACACCGCCATCGTTTAAGTGCTTGGAAATAATATCAATTAAGCGCTCTTGATCTTCTTTGGCAATCCAAGACCATACAGCAGGTACGCAGATAAGATCAAACTTTGGCAAATCATCACGTTGGGCCAATGCTTCCAAATCGTCAGCGCATAAATCAATAGCAATATGGCATTGCTTAGCACGTCTCTTGGCTGAGTTAACTGAAACAGGGTTAAACTCAATGCCTTTCCAATGAGAGCTATTGCAGGCAGTGTGCATGCTTAAAGATAAACCATTACCACAGCCAATAAATAAGGTATTACCCTCTTTAAAATCAGGGCAAGCAAAGCCTTTTGAAGATAGTACATAGTGCAAGTAAAGAGGATTTATTTCTTTGCTGCTAGCAAAAGTAGAAGGTAAATCGTACTTGTATTTTTGGTTCCAGTTAGACATGCAACGATCTCTCTATAATGGTAAAACGATTAGAAAAATTCTTTGACTTTAGATGATCTTAAGACTCTTAAATAAAGGTAAATTAAACTTAAGGAAAGTCTGAGCAAACTCATCTAAAGTATCGGTAATGGCTTGGGTATCAAGATCGAGATCTTGATTGTCACTATTTTGTTTTAAGCTTTCTTTCATAAGCTCAATTAGCTGAGGTTTAGTAAGGTTCTCATTGAGCATAAAAGCATGTAATAGTTTTTGAGTTAGGTTGTCGGCAAAAACACCTCCACCAGTAATAGGTGAGGCTAAAACTTCAATACTACTTTGGCTATTGTGTTCAGTTAAGAACAAATTGAGCTTACGACAACTATCAATAGTAGCCTCATCAATCTCTTGAGGATTAATGGCCACATCAAGAATACTCGCAGCAGTGGCATAAACTATTAAATCAGTCAGCTCACTAGTGCTCATAATAGGGTTGCTTTCCTGGCACAGGGCTTGACGCAACTCCTTATAAGAATGCACTTGATAATCTGACATTAGGTCAAGAATAGGTCTAAAGGCTTCAAGATTAACTTTAGTATTGTTACCAACTCTACAGTTAATGGTCTTAGGCTCTTTACTGCTTAGATTGTGTATTAGGATAAAGTAGGTATCATCAAGTTGTTCTAATTGCTGCTTAGCACTAAGTTTTACTATGCCCTTGGTGTAAACATCAGTACGAAAAGAGGCCTGACGGAAGTAATCTTTAAGCTGCAGTTGTACACCCAGATCACTTTGCTCTTTAAATAATGCAATCTCAGCAGGGCTAAATTGCAAGTTATCCATGTTCTCTAAAGGCAAGGCCTGACAAACATAGCTTAATTTAGCACTCTCAAGCTTTTTAGCTACCTTAGCAAAACTTTCTAATTGCCATGAATTATTAAGGTACTCATGAGCAATATAGTTGTGATCTCTAGAGTACATTTTGTTTTGGAAGAGGTCGCTAGCGTGAGGGTTGTGCTTGATATATTGCGGCTTAAGCTTAATAAGTTCACTTACAAAGTTAAAAGCAGCAGGCAAATTTTGGACATTGGTTAAGTTAGGGGAGCCTTTAGTGTCAATGTAGCTTTTCAATAGAAAGCGTATTGGCTCTATAGTTTCGTTAACAGCAGTGACGTTGTAGGAAATGTAAAGTACACCACCTACTTTGAGTTTTTTCTTGATAAATTCAACAATTACGTCTTGGTTAGACTTGGAGATCCAAGACCAAATGCCATGTAGACAAATATAGTCAAACATAGGCAAGTCATCACGCTTTAAAAACTCATCAAAGGCATCATCACTAAGATTAACCTTAACCTCTCCTTGCTTTGCTAAATGGTTAGCAAAGAGCACTTGGGAAGGCATAAAGTCATTGCCATACCACTGTACTTTAGTAGCAGCACCATGGAGTACTACGCTAAGCCCCTGACCAAAACCTAGTTCACAGGCTGTAGTTTGAGCCCCTAGTTTAGGAAAAGCTAAACCCTGAGATAAAAAGAGTAGGCGCAATAAATAAGGATTGAGCATACCAAAATACTTAGCCTCGTAGCTTGTATCCGTGGTATAGCCCATGCTCCAACTACTCATAGAAAACAATCCTTGCGTTTAGTAGACAAATATTCAAAAGCTGCTATGTTGGTAAAAGGTAGCAAGCTTAATAGCCAGCTAGCTGGCTTTTATCAGCAAGCTAGCTTATATCTGTAAGCTAGCTTACTTAGGTGTTGGATTAAATTAAACCAACATCAAGGTGCGATAAAGAGGCATCTTAAAGTTCAAGAAATTGGTAGCGTAAATAATGGCTTGCTCTTCAATTTTTGCCTGTTCGCTTTCGTCACTATTCTTATCAATGAGAATATCTTTAATGGCAAAAGCTAATACCTCAGGAGTGATGTCTTGAAGCTTAAGGGTTAAGTTCATAAGCACCTTATCAACATCATCAATAGAGATACCACCACCTAAGACAGGTGAGGCTAAAGCCATAATAGACTCGTTTTGATTGCCGTTGAGAATGTACTTATTGAGCTTAATGCAGCGCTCAACCATTTGCTCGTTAATAAATTCTGGATTAGTAGCAGGGAAAATCATACCGCAAGCAGTTGCATATACTACTTGTGAAAAGAGCTCGCCTTCACTGATTGCTGGAGCATGGTTGCCTTTATTGTTAGACTCTGAGCATAAGGTTTCTCTTAGTTCCTTGTAAGAGTGACACTTATTGTCCTTAAAAATGTTTATGATAGGCTCAATGCGCTTTAAATCAATCTTATGATCACGGCCTCTAAATTTACATTGGTAATCATCACCATCAATTGGGCGAGTGCAGATGAAATAAGAATCATCAAGCTCTTTTAACTGTTGCTTGGTGCTAAGCTTTACGGCACCCTTAACGTAGATATCAGAGCGGAAGCTATTTTCGCTGATAAAATCTAAGACCTCATTGGCAAGAGGAGTGTTGACATATTGCTTGTAGAGCTTTTTTTGCTCATCAGATAGGAAGTAGTCAGTAAGATTATCAGGCAAGTGAGCTTGGCAAACGTAGGAAAGCTTAGCTTGTTCAAATTTGGCAGCCACCTGCTCAAAGTTTTGTAAAAGCCAATAACCATTAGCATACTCGTGGCCAACATATTCTTGATCTTGCTTGATAACATTGTTGGTATAGCGATCTAGTGCCCATGGGGTATGCTTAGTGTAGCCAGGTTTAGTGGCAACAAGTTTGTTAACAAAGGCAAGAGCATCTGGAATGCTTTGTACATTGTTCTTGGCTGGATCTCCTAAGTTTTGGATATAGGAGTTAATGATGCAGCGGAAAGGCTCAATGCTAGAGTAAACCTGCTTAGTATTGTAAGAAATATAAAGAATACCGCCTACTTTGAGTTTGTTTTTAACAAATTCAACAATGACATCTTGGTTTTCAGGTGAGATCCATGACCAAATACCATGTAGACAAATATAGTCAAACATAGGTAGGTCATCACGCTTTAAAAACTCATCAAAGGCATCATCGCTAAGATTAGCGTTCACATCACCATGTTTGGCTAATTGCTTAGCATAATTAACCTGAGATGGGTTAAAGTCATTGCCATACCAACTTTCAATAGAAGCTGCGCTATGCAAAATAATGCTTAGGCCATTACCAAAACCTAATTCACAAGCATTAAAGTTTTGGTCTATTTTAGGAAAGGCTAAGCCTTGAGAAATGAAGTTAAAACGAATGCGGTGAGGATTTAACTGACCAAAATATAAATAATTATAGTTGGTCTCAGTGTCGTAACCCATATTCCAACTGTGCACAGCTATCTCTCCTAAAAAATGTCTGGCTATATTATGACTAATAGTAAATTCTGTGCCTCTTAAGTATTTGCTCTTAAAAGGCTAGTTCGTAATTTAGTAAGTTAACAATGTAGATGTTTAAGCCAAAGGGCGCAATTATCTTATGATAAAAACATGATCACCTACTTAAAGTATAGCTTTAGTAAGCAATTATGGTGCCCTTAATGTTAAATGACCATCAATGTGCGATACAAAGGTAAAGAAAATTGCATAAATTCCTGAGCATACTTTTGTGCTAAATCATAAGACTCTTGTGAAGTGATGCTGCTATCAGGATTAGAACTAGTACGTATTTCTAAAATAATATCAGTAATCAGTTCAGTGCTGAGATCTTTACGCTTAAGAGCAATGCTAAGTAGTACCTTATCCAAATCGCTAACAAATACGCCGCCACCTAATACAGGAGATACTAAGGCTCTAATATCTTCATTCTGGTTGCCACCTAATAAGTGGTAGTTGAGCTTTAAGCAGCGCTCTACTAGCTCCTTAGTAATTTGCTCAGGAGGTACAGCTACTTGTAGCATGCCATGGGATACAGCATAGACCATCTTACAAAAGAGCTCTTCCTCTGTAAGAGTGGTGGTGCCATTATCTTGCTCAGAGCATAAGGTAGTTCTTAGCTCTTGGTAAGAGTGGCACTTGTTGTCCTTAAAAATGCCTAAGATAGGCTCAATTTCTTTCAGGTCAACTTTCTTGTCAAAGCCATGAATCATGGCAGTAAAGTTCTCGTGCTTAAGATTCTTATCACAGATAAAGTAGGTAGCATCGAGCTCCTTATCTTGCTGCTTAGTGCTTAGTTTGACTGCGCCTTTTACATAAACATCTGAACGGAAATTATTGCGGCTAATAAAATCACGCAATTGCTCGTACATAGGGGTGCCAATAAAAGGTTTTAAAGCCTCAAATTGCTTAGGTTCAAGGTAGTAGCTATTTAAATTATTGACCAATTTTGCCTGGCAAACATAGCTAAGCTTGGCCTGCTCAAATTTATGAGCCACCTTATCAAAGTTTTCTAAGAACCAATAATCATTGGTGTACTCATGAGCAACATAGCGCTGGTCTTTTTGGCAAATCAAGTTCTTATAGCTCTCTTGTGCCCAAGGAGCCTTTTTAATATAAGCAGGCTTGGTTGCAAGTAGTTTGTCAATAAAAGCTAAAGCATCAGGCAATTGCTCTTCACTATTCTTATTAGGATCGCCTAAGGTTTGGATATAGGAGTTTAGTATGGTTCTAAAAGGTCTTAGATTGTCAAAATAGCCTGTAGTATTGTAAGAAACATACAAAATACCGCCCACTTTGAGCTTATTTTTGACAAACTCAACAATTACATCTTGGTTTTGAGGAGAAATCCATGACCAAATACCATGTAAACAGATATAGTCAAACATAGGTAGGTCGTCACGACCTAAAAACTCATCAAAGGCATCATCACTAAGATGAACCTTGATTGCTCCATGTTGAGCTAATAAGTCAGCATAGTTTACCTGAGAGGGATTAAAGTCATTGCCATACCATTGAGCCTGAGTGGCTGCTTTGTTCATGATAATGCTCAGGCCATTGCCAAAACCAAGTTCACAGGCTGTAAAGTTATGGTCAATTTTAGGAAAGGCTAAACCTTGAGATAAAAAGTTAAATCTCAGACCATAGGGATTAAGTTGGCTAAAAAAATGGTAGGTATAATTAGTGCCTGTATCGTATCCCATGTTCCAACTATGCACGATTCTCTCCTAAATATGACGACAACCAAAGAAACATAAACTCTTAAGAGGGTAAAAAGAAGACAAAAAGCAGCCCTAGTTAATCACGAGTTGCTAGAAACAATTAATACAACCTCTGTAAGCTAAATAATAGCACGTACCAGACTACTACTCATTAGTAAATCATAGGCCTACCTCATAATATTTCCTAAAAAGTAATAAACTCCATAAGTCTAAAGCAGGCTAATAGCCACAGCCCAAGGCCACACCCCTTGAGGCTTAAGCCTGGGCTTAGCCCTCTGGGCTTGTGCCCTTAGGCCCTTGGGCCTTTGGGCTGGGGTGAGGCCCTTATATTAGTTTAGGCAAGTCATCCCAAGAGGTAGTGTAACTTGGGGAGAGGGAGTTTTTGTTGGAAAAGGCTTCGGCCTTTTGTGGGCCTTGGGAGGCAATAAAGATGTTTTGCTCGTGGCCTTGGTGGTTGATTTGGTCAATAGCTTTCATTAGTTGATCGGACTTTTCTTGCTCTTGTGGGGTCTTAACATGAGTAAAGAGATCACTTTGGAAGCTGCGAGTAGCGGTGAGATTGCCTAAGATTATTCCTGCCTTATTGTATTTATAGCCAGGGGCAAAAATCATTTTTAACAGCTGGGTGGCTACATACAAAATTTCTCTGGTGTCACTGGTTGGAACCTTTAAGTTGGCTGTTTTATCGGCAGCAAATTTTGGATCATTGCCAAAGTAAGAGGTTCTAATAAAGACAGTGATTTGCGAGCAGTACTTATTTTGATTACGTAATTTGTGACAGGCAGAGGCTACAAAGTTAGCCAAGGCCTGGTGAAGCTCATCAAGAGTGGTAAGTCTTTTGGTAAAGGAGCGAGACCACATAATTTGCATAGTGTGGTTGATATCAGACTCATCCTCAATTACATCTAAATCATTGAGCTCTTGTATCGTACGCATCAGGACAATGTTGTATTCTTTTTTAATGGCTTCATAATTTTGCACCGATAGCTGGTAGGCAGTATGAATGCCTTGTTCATTTAAGCGTTCGTTAAGGCGACGGCCTATGCCCCATACCTCTGAGATAGGATTGTTTTTTAGTAAATTAATCCTAGGCATATCTTGCAAAATGGAGTACAAGCCATAAGTTTCTTGACGATGCTTTTTAGCATGATGGTTAGCCAGCTTAGCTAAGGTCTTGGTGTGAGCAATACCAACACCGACATTAATGCCTATGAGGTTAAATACGGCATTACGCACTAAGATTGCTTTATCTAAAGCTTCTTTTTCGCTGATGTGTTTAAAGCATAAAAAGGCCTCGTCAACCGAGTAAACTTGGGTATCATCGCAAAGATGCTCTAAAACCTCCATAACACGTCTTGAGATATCCAAATACAAAGAGAAGTTGGAGGAAAAAGTTACAATATGATGTCGTCTAATAAGATTTTTAATCTTAAAGACAGCTATGCCCATAGGAATGCCTAAATCTTTCGCCTCTTGAGAGCGGGCGATAACACAGCCATCATTATTGGATAGAACTAGGAGCGGGCGACCCTCTAAATCAGGGCGAAATAAGCGTTCGCAACTGCAAAAGAAGTTATTGCAGTCTACTAATAAATAGACCTTGTCATAGCAATACGTAACAGGATCACGAAACTCAAAGCTCATAAGAACGAAACTTGCCCTACAAAAAAGAAATGCCCAATACTTTACTATGATACGAAAAAAGTAGGGGCTATGGGTTAACTTAGTAGTGCTTATTATGCTAGACAAGCCAATATTGGTATTAAACCAACTTTTATCATACTTGATAGGTCACTGATTGATTGATTGATTATAGCGATGATTAAGATCAAAAGCCTATCATGCCTCAAACGTCTGTCCTTGGCGTAGAGCCATTAAGTGTGGCGCATATAATTAGCCATTTAAAGGGCGAGTTGCTATAATGATAATAAGACACCTTACATCTTTTACTAAGCAAGGACTACACAATGTCCTGAGACTGAGAGCTAATTTAGCTCAAAATTTGTTTGTTTTAGAAGCTTTTATTAGTCGCAAACACTAGGGGAGACAAGCTATTTTAGTGCTGTTGGATTGTGTTGTCCGTCCAAAGTAGCCAAGGCACAAGGTTAAAGTCTTGAGCAGTAATTTAGTTAAAATAGGTGTAAGCCGTTTTATAGTTGTTTTATTAAGCCTAATCAAAGGCTTAGAGCCTTAGTTTCGTAGCTAAAATTATTTTTGTAACAAAGCTACCCTACCAATGCTAGCAGAGGAGAGCGTCATGGCTGACTCACAAAATCGCTCTAAAATTGTTGATGATAAAGGAGCTAACTTTGCCAGTAGTGTATCTGGCAAGGTCGATACTTGTGAGCGCTCAAAAAATAATATAGACGAGCCATTGCCTGACTTGTTAAAGCCATCTGCACGCAATGTTTTAAAACATAATGCACAGTCATTGATGATTTTGCATCATACCAAGGCTTTTCAAGGTGCCCAGCATCCGAAAGTAGAGCAAAATATTGAGATTGCTTTAAAAGAAGAACCACTAACCACGCATGCTACCGTAAGTGAGCCTCTCACCCCTAAGAAAGTAGAGCTATCAACTTTAGATCAAGATATTAAAGAAAATATTGCTGAGTCTTGTGATAATTTTGAGTTCGATCCTTTTGCTGAGCACTCTAAAGATGAAATTCAAAATGCTATTGAGCAAGCTCGCATTAATGCCATGAAAAAGCACGAGCTGATTGAAGATAGTGAATTTCAATTTAAGAACAATGCCCAACCTCAAGATCGCAAGGATGCTTTGTTTGAAAATGCCAAAGCTATAGCTGACTTAGCTATGAAAGATGGCATTGATAAGCAGTCTATTGCCCAAAATAACGAAGCTACTACTAAAGATATTACGTGCCAAGTTGATGACAGTAAGGCTCCAATTAATATAAGTTCCCAAGGTGCTTACCAATTTAATAGCACCAAGTCGCCTTTTTCCTATATCAAAACCTCTTTAGAGCAAGTTGTGCCTAAAGATCGTTTTTATATTGATTCAGTTCATGGCGACACTAGGGCTGGCTTTACCTCTCATGCTAATAGCTATACAAATAAAGACCTCAGCTCCACCCAAGAAAACCAAGGTTTAGCTACTAAGAGTAAGGACACTGGGGCGGCTTTAGGCGCTAGCGCTGCTGGAGCAGGCGCTAGCGCTAGCTCTGGCGTTAGCGCTGGCACTGGCACTGGCGCTAATGGCAATAGTGTGGTTGGGGTAACACAGCGCCACTCTGCTTATGATGATGTATTTGGTGGCGATAACCATCATTTGCCTGTAGAGCATCATGACGAGAGACTGGATCCGAGCAAAATTGACACCCCATTTGACCCACTAGCAGCGCTGGTAGATACACCAAAGTCTGATTTAGAGCAGGATGTTAATGAAAGCCAAGTACGCCATGATGATCCTGGCTATTGGGCTCAAGGTGGTGTCGAGGCTCATGAGGAAAGCACTCTGCCAGCTAGTGCCTTTTCTAGTGATGGCCCTGAAGACGGGGTGGTGCTAAACAATAACTCTAGCCAAGTAAAATGCCTTGGCGTGCCTGGCATTAAGCCTAAGAGCCATAATGAGCATAACATTCCATTTAAAATGCATAAACATGTGGATGTTGCTGATGTTGGCGTTAGTGCTCATGAGCGCTTGGGAGTACAAGGATTAGTTTCCCATCATAGGATAGTAGACAATAGTATGTCCCACTATCGTGGTGGCTATATGCCTTGCTACTTCTTATATGATAATGGTGAAGATCGCTATTTGCTTGATCAGGGTAGTTGCCGTCTCATTGGTATTACTTACACTGGAGATTGGATCCCGAGCTCTTATATTAATAATCAATTGTCTTTAATTGATGAAGAGCAGCTGTTTAGTGTCTTTTTCAATCCATCAGAGGGTAATAAGATCTTTTCCCATGTAAAGATTCAACAAGGCCCTCATAAAGGCGAGCGTCTTTATATTTCAGGCTCTGTGATTCAGCGAGATGATACTGGCATTGCTATGTTGGTTTCAGGTTACTTTACTCAAGTACAATCTAAGTATATGGAGTGCTTGTGTAAGTTTATGAATCACTCATCTTCTTTTGATATTGATACCTTTACTGGTGAAGTTCAGTACGGCGCTGCATATCATGTCATGCTAGGTTTAGAAGATAATGACTGCATGCCAAGAACAGTAAAACAGTTTGAAGAAAACTTTATTCACCCTGAAGATCTCATGGTATATCGTAAGCAAAACGATATTATCTACAACCCAAATTTAGGTGATTATTACGAAAGTATTTATCGTATTAAACACAGTGGTGGTTATTATATTTGGTGTATCGATAGAGGCTTAGTAATTGAGCGTAAGAGCTCAGGTATGGCATCTCGTATTATTGGTACTACTACCAATATTGATGTGGTGCGCTCTAATTTTGAGCGCTTAAAGCGTTCTATCTACCAAGACCCATTAACTGGCTTACATAATCGCTTCTACCTTAATACTCGTTATAAGTACTTTACTATGGAGGAAAGTCAGCCTTTATCCTTAGTATATGTAGATATTTCTGGTCTTAAGGTTATTAATGATTATTTAGGCCACGCTAAGGGTGATGAGCTGGTTAACTTATCAGCCCAAATCCTCTCTAATGATGTTTATTTGGATCATGAGGTCGTACGCTTATCTGGTGATGAGTTCTTATTGATCTTTACTAATTGCTCTGACGAGCAGTGTAAGAGCTTTATCAATAAGTTTGCCTGTACCTTAGATGAACGTAATCGCAATCGCGAGTTCCCTTTACCAATTTATTTTGGTTTTGGTATTGCTACTTTAAATGAAATTGATGATGGCGATACTTTCTTGCGCTGTGAGGCTCGTGCTGACGTGCGCTTGCAAGAATATAAGACTGCCCATAGAACACGCATTTATACTGAGTTGCAATCTTTCATTGAAAATGCTCTTGGTCAAAAGGTTGTATTTAATGATAACCGTCGTTTAGAGTACTTAGATAAGGAAGAGAACGATCAGCCTGATGTAGTGCCTAGCAATCAGCTTAAGGATGAGGACAAGCAAGAGCGTAAGCTTAATGCCCCAAATACTGAAACTATAGGTTTAGTGCCTTCTTTTGGCTCATCAGGTAAAGTACCGCATTATCAGGGCTCTCCTTATGGAGTTAGATTTAATAGTGTTCACCCATCACTAATTGCTAGTGCAGCCAAAGTAGAGCAATCACTAGAGGCAAGAAATAAACTTGCTGAGCAACAGCTCAAGGCTATGAAGGCTTACGAACTAAAGTTTGCTAAGCATAGTAATATTGATAATATTCAAAATAATAAGGTAGCTAGTGAGTCTTCTTATATCAATAATACTTTCCATAAGCAGTCACCTCTAGCGGCTATGTCTCGCATGCAATATCAGCCAGGACATGCAGAGGCCTCTGCTGAGGTGTTTATGCAGGCTGGCCTACAAAAGATTGAGCTTGATTTTGCTCAAGAGCTAGCCCAGGCTCAAAAACAAATTGATGCTCGTAATGATGCTCAAGAAAAGGTAGGTCTAGTAGATAGTGCTAGTGCTATTAAAGAGCCGCTCAAGGAAAACTCTGCCTTTGACATTAAATCAGAGGGAGCTCAAGGCTCTTATGGCTCAGGTGATGTCTATCAGGTTGCTAAAAGCTCTGTCCCTGATGAGTTGGTCAATCAAAATAGCCTTACTATGTCTTGGGATCAAGATAACGCTAATACAAGCTCTATGAGCTCTCAATCTAAGATTAGTGCTGAGCAAGAGCGCTTATTAATTTTAGCAGCAGAGCAAGCTGCCTTGGATGATATGAGATATGCTCAAAACTCAGTTACCATGCCTGATGACTTAATAGCTGGCTTTGGTTCTTTAGAGGTGGGAGCCTCCGATCTCAACAAAGAGAGTAAGATCTTAGATAAAGCCCATAAGATTGCTAAAGCTGCTCGTCTGCAAGATGGCGATCAAATCGATAATGGCCCTAATCTTAGAGATAGTGCTACGCTTGAAGTTGGTGAGCAGGTTTCCTCTTATGAGGCAAAAAGTGCTTTACATGAGGCCCAAGCCTTCTTAAATAAGCTTCAGGATGCTAAACCCCAATAGCTCTATAAGTTGTAAGCCATAAGCTATAAGCCCCTAGAAAATGCTCATCATTTATGAGTCCAATGATTGTTTATTTAGACAAATTATGAGGTTGCCATGAACAATAGTCAGAATACAAAGCCAAACTTACTTGATGGCAGGCAGGTTCCTGGCTATTGGATTTTTAGGGGTGACACTAGAGAGTTTATGCTGGATGAAAACTGCGCTGCTAGTTTCGGCATAAATAAAATCAATGTTTGGATTTCTCAAGATGAAATCTTAGAGCACATTACTCTGCGTAATATGGAGCGCTTCTTTAGAGTAATGGACACTCATGATTTAGGTAGCATTATTTTTGAGGATGTTTTAATTACTCGTGGCCCTAATGCAGGAAAGGCCTATGTGATTAATGGATCGGTGTTAGCACGTTTTTCTGATGGTAAAGTAAAACATGCTACAGGCTATATGGTTAATGCTCAAAGTACCTTCTCTGAGTTTATTGCTCGTGAAATTGCTGGAGATGATTTCTTTTCTTGGGATTTTGAAACCAACCGTTTTAGATTTTCAGCAAATTATTGCCATTTATTAGGCTATGATGAACAGGAATTTCCTCAAACTTGGGAACAGTGGGCTAATATTGTTCATCCTGACGATAGAGATATGATGGCTGTAGAGCGCCATATTATGGAATCTCCTCGTTATGGCGATAGTTTTGAATTTTGCCTGCGTTTACGTCATTATGATGGTCACTATATTTGGACTATAGGTAGGGGTATTGTTTTAGCCCGTAATGAGCAGGGCTATGCCCTCAGTTTGATTGGTAGCTTTTCTGATATTAATCTGGTGCAAGATAATTTCGATAATATCAAGCAAATGCTCTATACCGATACTCTAACAGGTCTGAAAAACCGCTCTTATTTCCAAAACAATAGCGCTAAGTGGCAAGATGAAAAGGTTAAGCCTATAGGTGTAATTTATGCTGACGTTACAGGCTTAAAAATCACTAATGATGTATTAGGCCATGCCGATGGTGATATTTTGCTCCTGACCGTAACAGAGGCTTTAACCACAGTTATTACCCGTCCGTGCGATATTATGCGTTTAGCTGGTGACGAGTTTGTGGTTATTATGACCAATTGTGACGAGCAAGAATGTAAGGCCTTAATGCAAGAGTTGATTGACTATATAGACCGCCATAACAGTTCACAAAATGTGATGCCAACATTTGTGGGCTTTGGCTGTGCTTGGCTGGGCGAATTAGAACAAGACACCTTACATGCTACTATTGAGCGTGCTGATGTGCGTATGCAGGCTTATAAAGATGCCCATCGTAAAGAAAACTATGCTCAGCTAAAAGTATATTTAGAAAAGCGTAAAGGTCGCCCTGTCTCTATGCGTGATGGCCGCCGCTTAGAGTACTATTCTCAACAAGAGCGCGATCAAATGCACAAGTCAACCCAAGAGACAGAGCAAAAAGAGGTCGAGGTTTCACCAACCTCAGCTCTAGAGCAAGCTCAAGACTTGAAGTTTAACCCATCTCAACTCCCAGACTACAACAAAGAGCTCTCTGCTGCGCAATCTCAAGCAATTGCTAAAACCAACAGCGCCACAGAAGCTAAAACAAGCCCAGACCCTGCCACTGTCATTACCCACAGTGCTAAGGACGCTGCCTCTGTGTTTAGCGCAGCTCTATCACCAGCTCAAGCTAACAGCCCGTCCCAAGAGCCAGAACAGCTGCCAGCGCAGGCCCAAGCCAATGCGCAAGCCCAAGCACAACTACCTGAGAACAGTGCAAGCTCAAACTCAGAGCAAGAGGTTAATACTAACAGCCTAAGCGCTCCAAGCATTGATATCAACAATGTCTTTAAGAAGCCGTATTAGAAGTTACCAATGGCTGAAAAAAGCCATTAGTACTTTATAAGGCCCAATACCATTGGGTCTTATTAGGTAAAAATAGTATCTTTAGCCAAGATCATGGCAAGCTCTTAGTGCCATAGCTGCCTATTACTATTGCGGCAAGCTGTTGTTTCACCACGGCGATAAAAAAACTACATCCATCTAACTAACAACATTTGCAAATAAGTTTATTTGGCGCATATTTCTACAGTATCATATAAGCATATATATAAAGGAAAAGTGATGTAGTAGGTTCAATTACTAGATCACATGCAATTTGCGCATCAAGATTTGTGCCTCGTGAATTATTGGTCATGAGCACTCTTTTTCGATGCTAGCAAACATAGCCCCCATGATAGGTATAAGACTATTAGTTTAACTATTAGTTAACAGTAGGGGGCTAGTGTATATAGAGGAAATAAATGTTGTTTATTGGAAAACAAAGAGTGCATCTCTTTAAGGATGCGCTATGAGTACTATTTGCCCTATTGAACGGTCGCAGCCTAAAGTTTTGGTGCTAGGCGCAAGTGCTGAGTTTGTACCATTTTTAGATAGGCTTATGGAAGAAGGCTTATCGGTAGTTTGTTTTGATAAAAATATTGCGCTACCTAATGATTACGTTGAGCTGCACAAAGACCAGCTTACTTGCTATCCTATTGATTTTTCTGATACGCAAAAAGTAATAGAGATAGTGGCTAAAGAACATATCTCTCATTCTATTGCTCTTCCAGTAGGTCGTGCTCTAGTTCACTTAGGAACCATTAATGAGCAATGCCATATTGCTGGCCCCTCTTTTAAAGCAATTGATACTTTAACTGATAAAAACAAATTTCATGAATTTTGTAGTCAGTATAAGCTCAATGATTGCCCTTACGTCTTGTTAGAAGATTGCTCACTTGAGCAAAGAAAAGCAAAACTTGAGCTGATTGAAAAAACTTTAGGCTATCCCATGATTATCAAGCCAACCTATGGCTCAGGATCATTAGGCGCAGCATTGATTAATAATCGCCAGGAGCTTTTAGCCTACCAGGCTCCAGAGCGCTTTATTAACGACACTTTGTTAGTAGAAAAATATATTGATGGCACTGAATACAACATTAATACCTTTGTAGATGACAAGGGGGTGTGCCATATTTTAGCTCTCTTCCAAAAAGATATTACTAAGCCGCCTTATCGCCAGGAAACAGCGTATTACGTAGATGACTATTCCAAAGATGGTCTTAAGCTCTTAGAGCTCTTTAATGAAGTGGCCAAATTACTTAATTTAAAGTCATGTTTCTTATCAGCAGATGCCTTTGTAGGAAAGGATAATAAGCCTTATATTATTGATATTTCCCCTCGTTTAACTGGCAACAATGTTTTACAACTTATTTGCTACTTAGGAAACAATCCTTTAGCTGTGTATAAGCGCTGCGTAGTGGATAAAAAAGAACTGGTGCTTAATAAGACTATTAAACCAGCTTGTGTGCGCTTCTTTGATTTTGATAAAGAAATAATCTATGGCCGCAACCAAGAGCAGGCTAAAGATAATGAGCTTGGCAAGCTAAGCTCTGTCTTTAATGAGCAAGAGCAAAAATTGGTAGTAGATTATGAAAATAATCGGGTCTGTACGGTAGACAGACCTATTACATAAATAATTAAGCAGCATTTAAAATTTGATTAGGGACAATATTTGCTATATCAACCTTATGAGTCTTCATAAAGTTATCCATTACGCCATGCCTAAATCCCATACGAATTGCTGATACTGAATGACTACCATCAGAAGACCATGCCATCTTTTTCTCCTTTTGGCGGCATGCAACAAACATGTCGTTTGTAGACTCTACATCAGTACTCGCAACTTTTATCCCTTGTTTCTCTAATATGAAATAGCAAGGCATACCATTCAAATTAACTTTATTTTGAATGTATTTAATCATATTGTCTCTAGCCCTACCTGACTTTATGTGTTCCTTACTTAGGTTTTGCAAGAATGCTATTGCATTACTTGAATTGCCTGTTTTAATGTAGCGTCCTAATTGGATCATAAACTCAGTTTTAAATTGTTTATCACCTTTTATTGCGCTGCTCATAAGTTCCTTTAACTTATGTTTGACGTGCCATAAGGAACTGCAACCAATTAATTTGATCTTCTTTTAGAAGTTTTTGCTTTAGTAATCTAATACTAGAGCTTGTAAACAACCAAATTAATTGATT
>Scrappy_p2__coassemble_1096_pt1 | contig 16371 bp, 10 predicted proteins | sample Scrappy_p2__metabat2_low_PE_025 | metagenome-assembled genome bin Scrappy_p2
GAATAAGACCAACTGTCTAAAATAAGTAATTTGTCAGATTCTTTATCTTAAATTTAGTTGTTTTGTGTCTAATTGTGGCTGTGCCTTAATCATAATTATTACAACCTTAGATCATTAATCATTGACCATGAAATTACCGCTCTAAGCCCTGCTTAGCCGTGCTGGTTATTGCTTTGCAAAGCAGCCAAGCTGCGCTGTATTGCGCTGCGCTGTGCCGCATTGTGCCTAAGCACTAGACAGCGTTGAGCGTCTAGCATCGAGCGTCGCTAAACAATAGGCGCATAAGCTGCGCTAGCGCTAAGTCATAAGGTACTTGGCTATAAGCTGCTTGGTGATGATGGTAGTATTGGGCGATGAGCGATTGATTGTGATAGTAAGTGATGGATAGTTATGGGGTACTTTGAGGCTTGGTTGGGGGCTGATAAGTATTTAAACCTTAAAATAGATAGAAAAATATGGAACTTTTGTTCATTTTGTTCGTCTTACCAACTAAGGTGAGACAAGATGGCACCTGTTTCTTGCTTTTCTAATTTATGTCCTATACCTTAACATTTTTGTGGCATGCTACCGTAGTAGCATTGGATTCATCAGCATCAGGCGTGATGCTTTTTCACATATTGTTCTTAAAGTCGTAGCCTTATCTTTGCTTGGCTTGTTTATCATAGTAAATAAGTATTGATTGGGATCAATTAAATCATAGTATTTAACTATGACTTAATTTATACGATAGGGGAGAAATATAGGGAAAGAACGGCGCTATTGGTGTAGTCATTACATTTGGTTAAAAATGCATACTGAAGACTATATCTATCAAGACGACTTATCTGCCAGTAAATACCCACTTTCTAAACAACATGTTGTTGCTATTTCTAGCACTGTATTTTTAGCTAGTGCTTTATATTTTGTGTTACCACAAACAGAAGTAGTTACTACCACTGCCTCTAGCCAAACTTCCCCTATATTTGGCGAAATTACTGACGAAAATGTCTACGAGGAAATGATTGATCCTACTCGTTCCTTGACCGACATTTTACTTACCAATGATAGCGAACTGCCAGCCTCTTCTCGTGATGTAGTTTTATCTGATAATAACAATAACCAAGATGTCTTTACTCAAGGTGAGTTAGGCTCTATGGAAAACTATGATGAGGACGATTTAAGCGGTGCTTTAAGCCTTACTGATGAATCAGCTTTAGAGCAGTCTTTAAATGAACTTGCTACTCAAGATGGTAGCAATCTTACTCCTGCTATGATGCAAAAGTGGACAGCTGAGGAAATTCAAAGAGGAGATACTTTAAGCTCTATTTTCTCTGATATGAATATCCCATACGCTGTACTACAGTCTTTATCCCAAGATCCTGAGGCAGGAGATTCTATTGCTAATATCCGTCCAGGTAATAAGCTTTATTTTAGTTTTGACGCTAATAACAATCTGATTGGCTTTATTAAGCAAATTGACAGTGACGAGCAGTGGCATTTTACTCGTGATGATATCTCTAAGTTAGCTTTTAGCGTTAAAAGAGAACCTAATGGCTCACACATTGTAGTAATTGATAGCGATGGCTCTGCACGTCCTTTATTAGACTCACAAGAGGCTCCTGCCTATAAAAAGCGTGGTCGCTTAGTAGTTGCTACTATTAACGCAGGTGATAGTTTCTCTACTGCTGCCCATGATGCAGGATTAACTTATAACGAGATCCGTAAAATTACCGATCTCTTTAAAGGCCGTGTCCAATTTACCCGCCATTTACAGCCAGGAGACACTTTACGTGTTTTATTCTCTGAGGATAAGGGTAACGGCAAGATCAATGCTATTGAGTTAAAGCTAAAGAAAGTAGGTACTTTGGCTGCTTATCGTAATGAGCTCGATGACAACTACTATGATGAGCGTGGTTATAACTCTGCTAGTTCAACCTTCCGTCGTTTCCCTATTGATGGCAAGGTAGTTATTTCTTCGCACTTTAATCCAACTCGTCGCCATCCAGTAACAGGAAAGGTAAGACCACATAATGGAACTGACTTTGCAGTACGTGTAGGTACTCCTATTGTCTCCCCTGCTGATGGCGTAGTAGAAATTGCCAAGTACTCACGTACAGCTGGCTATTATATTGTCATTCGCCATCGTGGTAGTTATTCAACTGTTTATATGCATAACTCTAAGCTCTTAGTTAAGCAAGGTGACAATGTAAAGATTGGTCAGGTAATTGCTCGTTCTGGCAATACAGGTATTTCTACTGGCCCGCACTTACATTATGAATTACGTCATAATGGTCGCCCTGTAAATGCTATGAGAGTGACACTGCCATCTAACGAGGATATCACTATTGCTAAGAAGAACCGTCAACGTTTTGATAGCAATGTAGCCTTGTTCAAAAAAGAACTATATCAAGACTCTTTAATTGCCCAAAAAGACTAAATAATTGCTAAGATTAGACTTAAGCATGCTTAGTTAGGCCTCAATTAATCTATAGTTCCCTATGGGGGCTATGGTATTAAGAGATAGCATCGCAAATTTGTGATTAGTATCTTAAACTTGACTCAATACCAATAGTGAAAGATTTATGTTCTGGTATGGTTTAGTTATATGAGCTTACTACAAGCTTTTATTTGGGTGAGTTTATGGAGATTATTATGGGTGCTAAAACTATTGGTGGTTTTAATACTACCTTGCAGGAAGTTGAAGAGCGCTATGCTTGGATTAATGAGATGATTAAATCTCGCCAAGAATTAGTTCTTAAGTATATGAATTTACTAAAGGCTCCTGAACACGATGATCTAACTGATACTGCACAAGATCGTCCTTCTCCTGAGGCTATTACAGCTTTTTGTGAGCATTTAGTAGACTATATCTCTCATGGTCATTTCGATTTATATCCTAAAATTGTTGAGCTTTTAGAAAAATCATCTAGCAGATCCTTATCCATTGCCCATCGTGTCATGCCTAAGATTGATGCTACTACAGATTTCTTATTAAGATTTAATGATCGCTATGCCGACGATATGGATGAGCGTAAATATGAGTTTTTAATGGGGGATCTTGCTAAGGCGGGTGAGAAATTAGAATTGCGCTTTAAGAGTGAAGATCGCCTTATTATTGGTTTAAGAATTTTAAATATCAGAGCTACCGTTGCTGCTCAGGCTAAAGCTCAAGAAGAGAATAATTAATACCATAATACTCTCTTTGCTTAACGCTAGCTTTTAGCTTTAAGCAAAGAGAGGAGTAATGCTTATTTTAGGGCGGTATACATTAAAAGTACGCCACTTAAAATAGCAACCATAGAGAAGACAATACGTACTTTTTCAGTAGGCATTTTTAATAATAGAGCAGTACCTAAGAATGCTCCTAAGAAAGCAGCCACAATCATCGCTGGAATCCATTGCCAATGAATGGCTGTCACTGCGCCTACAGTAATAGCTCCCACCGCATTCCAAATAGTAGCTACAAATACCATGGTATGGTAGATAGCTCTTTTTAACTCTAAGCCAAAGACTAAAGTTAAGGTGAGAGTTGAAAACAATCCTGCACCTGATGATAAAGAGCCTGAAAATAGTCCCACTAAAACAATCAGCAATACACCAATGGCAAAGCGTGTTTTAGAAATATGTTCTACACCCTTAGAGCCAAAGCCTTTCTTTAACAGAGTGTAAATACCCATAGCAATAGTGACCAGACCTACGGTAATTTCAGCAGCTTTAGTTGGAACATTAATTACAATCAAAGTTCCTGCTACTACAGCAGGACAGCCTACTAAGAGCATAACCAAGCCAATGGTCTTATCAATAGCGAATTTGTTGCTCTTTTTCTTAGCCAGAGCTCCAATACCAAGGAACACTACAGCTACTTTATGAGTACCTAAGGCAGTTGCAAAAGGTAATCCCATTAAAATAAGTAAAGGAAATTGCACAAAACCCGCACCGCCTCCTGATACAGAGGCAAAGAGATTGGCGGTAAAGGTAAAGGCAAATACAATAATTTGGTCAATAATAGCGCTTTGATCCATAAAATTACTGTGCATAAGGGGTCTTAATGAAGAGTCCTTTCACTAAGTTTTGACTTACAAAATTACCCATCCCTATTAAGCTCCTGCATTATCCTGGATAGCTTATGCATACGCATAAGATACTGCTAAGGCAGCTTATGCTGCACTTGTGCATAGGCTTGGATATGTGTGCACAGATGCCATGAAGGCATGGGAGCCTTAAAGCGTAGCTTAGTAGTAGCTCTTGCGCCTGCAAGAGCAGGGGCTAGGGCTAGAGCTGTGCTCGAGCTTTAGCTCGGGCTAGAGCCCGAGCATGGGCCTAAGCTTTGGCTTTGGCTTGGGCTTGAGCGGGCGATGACTTTATGATTTTGTGCTGGTCATAATTAGTGAAAAAAATCTTTAAATAAGAGAGCTATGCAGTGGTCTCCAAAAAAAGTAACAGAATTGGGCTGTGATGCTACCACAATAGTTGAGGGGAGCAAAACTAAAAGCTGATAAATGCTTAATCTGTAAAAGTGTTTGACTGGCTCAAAGGGTAAGGTAATGAGCATGGATATTAAGTGTATGATTACTAATCAATACAGCTTAATGATGTCTAGCTTAGATCTTTTTGCCTATAAAAACACGAAAAAAGCCCGCAAGTGCGGGCTTTTATCAATAGATGAAATTATAAAAGAATATTATTTCTTCTCTAAGCGCTCTAAAGCACGGTGAGCAATGTCTTTACGGTAGAACATGCCCTTAAAGTTAATATTCTTAGTTAATGCATAAGCGCGGGCGGTTGCCTCAGCAATGTCCCCACCCATAGCAGTTACGCAAAGAACACGACCGCCATTGGTTACTACTTTGCCATCAACTTCTTTAGTGCCTGCTTGGAATACCTTGCCATAATCAGGTAATTGAGCATCAAGACCATTGATTTCATCACCCTTGCGTGGATCTTGTGGATAGCCCTCAGCAGCTAAAACAATACCTACAGCAGGATTTGGATTGTAAGAGCAGGTCTTGCCCTCTAAGCCACCAGCCTCACAGCCTTTGTAACATAAGTCTACTAAGTCAGAGGTCATACGTAACATGATTGGCTGAGTCTCTGGGTCACCAAAGCGGCAGTTGAACTCAACTACACGAGGATCGCCATTGTCATCAATCATTAAGCCAGCATAGAGGAAGCCAAAGTATGGAATGCCATCATCAGCCATGCCCTTAATGGTAGGCTCAATAATGCGCTCCATAACTTTCTGATAAACATCGTGAGTTACGATTGGAGCTGGGGAGTAAGCACCCATACCACCAGTGTTTGGACCTGTATCGCCATCACCAACACGCTTATGATCTTGTGAGGTAGCCATTGGTACAGCATTGATAGAGTCAGACATTACGATGAATGAAGCCTCTTCACCTTGCATGAACTCTTCAATAACTACACGTGCACCAGCATCACCAAAGGCATTGTCCTCAAGCATGGACTTAACAGCGTCAATGGCTTCTTCCTTGGTCATAGCAACTACTACGCCCTTACCAGCAGCTAAGCCGTCAGCCTTAATTACAATAGGAGCGCCCTGCTTTTCAATATAAGCAATAGCATCATCTACCTTAGTAAATACCTCATAGGCGGCAGTTGGAATGTTGTGACGCTTTAAGAAGTCTTTAGTAAAAGACTTAGAACCCTCAAGTTGAGCACCTGCTTGAGATGGGCCAAAGACACGCAATTTAGCGGCTTTGAATGCATCAACTAAACCAGCTACTAAAGGAGCCTCAGGGCCAACAATAGTAAGATCAATAGAAGCCTTTTTAGCAAACTCAACTAAAGCATTAATATCAGTGACATTAATGTCTACATTTTCAATTTTGTTTTCTGTCTTGGTACCTGGGTTACCTGGGGCAACATATACGATATCAGCAAGAGGAGATTGAGCAGCACGCCATGCTAAAGCATGCTCACGACCGCCATTACCAACAACTAAAACCTTCATGATCTTATCCTTAAAGTTGTATTACCGACGTTTAACCAAAGCTATTAGCATGGTTAAGGGCCTAACTAAAAGTGATAGTTAGGCCTTTGGGCTTAGTTAAGCTTTAAAACTAGTGACGGAAGTGACGTACACCAGTGAATACCATGGCAATACCATGCTCATTTGCAGCCTGGATAACTTCCTCGTCACGGATAGAACCACCTGGCTGAATAATGCACTTAACGCCTGCCTTGGCAGCAGCATCAACACCATCACGGAATGGGAAGAATGCATCAGAGGCAAGTGCTGAACCTTCTAAGGAGAGCTTAGCGTCTTCAGCACGAATAGTAGCAATACGGGCAGAGAATACACGTGAGGTCTGACCGCAACCAATACCTAAGGTACGCTTATTGTTGGTATAAACAATGGCGTTTGACTTGGTGTACTTACATACACGCCAAGCAAAGAGTAACTCATCTAACTCCTCATCAGATGGAGCACGCTCAGTTACTACCTTAAGGTCTTCACGCTTAACATTTACTAAATCAGCGTCTTGAACTAAGAGGCCGCCGTTAACACGCTTAAAGTCGTAACGGTCATTACGCTCAGTCATGTCACCGATAGCTAAGAGGCGGATATTCTTCTTAGCGCTAACAACTTGCTTAGCTTCCTCAGTTACGCTTGGAGCAACAATAACTTCACAGAATTGGCGATCGATAATGGCCTGAGCAGTCTTGCCATCAAGCTCACGGTTAAAGGCGATAATGCCACCAAAAGCAGACTCGCTATCGGCCTCAAAAGCCTTGATATAAGCGTCAGTTAAGTTATCAGCTAAGGCTACGCCGCAAGGATTAGCATGCTTAACAATTACACAGCATGGCTCCTCTAAGAACTCACGTACGCACTCAATAGCTGCATCAGTATCAGCGATGTTGTTGTAAGAAAGTTCCTTGCCTTGGAATTGAACTGCAGTGGCAATAGAGGCATTGGTTAAGGAAAGATCCTTGTAGAAAGCAGCCTTTTGGTGTGGGTTTTCGCCATAGCGCATGCCTTGGAGCTTAACAAACTGTAAGTTTAAGGTGCGTGGGAAAGAGCGCTTTTGTAAATCTACACCGCTATTGGTGATAACTGGAGTGCCAGTCTCGCTCTCATCTTTAATACCATAGTCAGAGGCAATAGTACCAAAGTAGTTAGCAATAGCACCATCATAGCCAGCAGTGTGCTCATAAGCTGCAATAGCTAAGTCAAAACGAGTCTTATAGGTTAAAGAACCTTCGTTTTGATCCATTTCTTCGATAATGCGTGGGTAATCACAAGCATTAACAACGATAGCCACATCTTTATGATTCTTGGCAGCAGCACGAACCATGGTAGGGCCGCCAATATCGATATTCTCAATAGCCTTTTCTAAAGAGCAATTAGGATCAGAGGTGGTCTTAACAAATGGGTAGAGATTAACGCAAACTAAGTCAATTGGCTTAATGCCGTGCTCTTCCATTACAGATTCATCAGTGCCGCGACGACCTAAAATACCACCATGAATCATTGGGTGTAAGGTCTTTAAACGACCATCCATCATCTCAGGGAACTTGGTGTAATCAGAAACTTCAATTACAGGTACACCATTGTCCATTAAAAGCTTAGCAGTACCACCTGTTGATAAAATCTCAACACCGCGCTTTGATAATTCTTGGGCAAACTCAAGTACGCCACTCTTATCAGATACTGAAATCAAAGCTCTCTTGATAGGACGAGATAAATGCATTCCTAAATGCTCCGCAAAAGGTAAAGAACAAAAATAGCTGGCATCTAACACCAAAGCCCCGCAAAGGCAGGGCTAAAGAATGATTTAATACCAACTAAGTTAAGTTGGATAATTTTGGGGTGAACTTTTCAGCTTCACATTTCCCAAAAACTAAGGGTTATAAGTAACATTAAGTAGCTATTACTTACATTATGAAATCTGTGTTCTACAAAGCTTTTTACATGAGGCAGATAAGTTAAATATGCCAGAGAAAAACTAACAAACTAAAAAATTATTAATCTAAATTAAGCTAAAAAGCTGGCATATTTTAGCATGTTTAGTGCATATCAGGCGCTAAAATATGGCAAAAAATCTACAACAGAGCAAAGTATAGATAATAATCAATTAAATTAATAAACCTAAATACGTAGCTATTTTTCTTATAAACACTCATTAGCCTAAGCTTAAGATAAAGATAAGTAATCTTTAAATTAGTGCCATAAAACAAAATAGCCTCTAATGGTAATTAGCTCATAAGAGTAGATACAGTGGATATAGGTGTGTTTAATAAGTAAGCAAATAATGGTCTTTGGAATAGGTGCAAGAAATGCAAATTAAAATAATGCGTATTAGCGTTCAGGAGCAAGTTTTAACAAATTGCTTAATTAAGCGCTTTTGCCCCTGTGCTATTTGTTGGTATTTTGTTTAATACAGGTGCTAAAGTGGCTTTATATAAGGAATTAGCAACAAAATTTCAAGTAGGTTTAGCAAAAATATTTTTTGAACGTGATTAGCTGGTCTTAAAGTCGCAGGTCAAGAGTGAGAAAAGGGCATAAATAAGCCATTTTTAAACGTGAATAAAAGGTGGCACTGGTCACAAATGGACAAGACAAATCCGCTATATAAGCGTTTTTTCGTAAAATGATGTTGATATTTATATTTTCTTGTGGTGAAATTCTAGAAAAATTAACGGTTATCAAATATGTCATTAGATGACCTGTATGTCTGATTGAAAGGATAATATCGATATGAATAAGTCTGCACTTATCGACCAAATCGCTAGACGTTCTGATTTACCAGTAAGTCAATCCCGCAAGGCTTTAGATGCTATGTTAGAGACCATCACTGAGGCTTTAAGCAATGGCGATCGTGTTCAATTAGTAGGCTTTGGTACTTTTAAGGTAACCGATCGTAAGTCTCGTGAGGGTCGTAACCCTAAGACTGGTGAAGTTATCCAAATCCCTGCCTCCAAGACCCCATCTTTCACCGCTGGTGCTGAGTTAAAGAAGTCCGTAAACGGTCGTGACTAATTTAGCTTTGTTTAAGATGTGATCTTAAGCAGAATAAAAAGACATAAAGGGCAAGTTGATGCTAATAACATCAACTTGCCTTTTTTATTGTTGGCTAAAATACGCACCTATATGGGGTGATAGATACAAAAATCTAAAAAAATAGTGCTATAGAACATGGTTTTAATACGCTTAGGTATTAAAGCTAAACAAAATCACCTACAATAGAGCTTATTGTCTTAAGGTGCTAATTTTATTAAAAATTTCATTAGTCATTAGCTAGGTAAGGCAACTACTTTGCTAGTCGATACACTCATTATGTGTTTAATGCTTAATTTGAAACTTGTTTTGCTTTGTTAAGATTTTTGTTGAGCAATCAGTATTAGCATTGAGTCTGATTGCTTTCAATAGTGTACAGACTAGGTAACATAGTTCTAAGTTAACTAGTAAGAAGTCTTATATTTCTTATTAGTTGTTGGTAAGGATAAAAATATTTATGGCAATTCATGAGCGTGCAGGTACTAAAGCATTAGATTCTGATTTAGTTAATATTCCTCGTTTAATGGCTGCTTACTATTTAAACAGACCAAATGTTGAAAATCCTGATGAAATGGTAAGCTTTGGCACCTCTGGCCACCGTGGTACCTCTTTAAATGGTTCTTTTACTGAGACCCATATTTTAGCTATCTCTCAAGCTATTGCTGAGTATCGTGTTAAAGAGAATATTTGTGGTCCATTATTCTTAGGTATGGATACCCATGCTCTATCTGAAGCCGCATTAGCTAGTGCAGTGGAAGTTTTAGGTGCTAATGGTGTTGAAGTACGTATTGAAAAAGATCATGGCTACACTCCAACTCCAACTATTTCCCATGCTATTTTGACCTATAACAAGGGTAAGAGTGGCTCTGCTTTAGCTGACGGTATCGTAATTACTCCATCCCACAACCCACCAACTGATGGTGGCTTTAAGTACAACCCAACTGATGGTGGTCCTGCTGGCACTGAAATTACCTCTTGGGTACAAAATCGTGCTAATGACATTATTCGCAATGGCCTTAAGGAAGTTAAGCGTGTAAGTTACGACAAGGCTTTAAAGCTAGATAATGTTAAAGAATATGACATGCTCAGCGAGTATGTTGATGATTTATGCAATGTTATCGATCTTGAGGCTATTGCTAAGGCTGGACTTAAGATTGGTGTTGACCCATTAGGCGGCTCTGGCTTGTTCTATTGGGATCGTATTGCTGATAAGTACAAGTTAAATATTAAGGTAGTTAACTACAAAGTTGACCCAACCTTCTCTTTCATGTGCTTAGATAAGGATGGCAAGATCCGTATGGACTGCTCCTCTAAGTATGCTATGGCAGGCTTAATTGCTCTTAAGGATGATTTTGATATCGCCTTTGGTAATGATCCTGACTATGACCGTCACGGTATTGTTTGCCACTCTGGTTTAATGAATCCAAACCACTATTTATCAGCTGCTATTAACTATATTTACACTCACCGTGACTTATGGCCTAAGGATGCTATGGTAGGTAAGACTGTAGTTTCCTCCTCTATGATGAATCGTGTTGCTGCTGGCTTAGGTCGCAAGGCTTATGAGGTTCCAGTAGGCTTTAAGTGGTTCGTTCCAGGCTTATTTGATAAGTCCTTAGCTTTTGGCTGTGAGGAAAGTGCTGGTGCTTCTTTCTTACGTAAGGACGGCTCAGTATGGACTACTGATAAGGACGGTATTATTGCTGCCCTCTTATCAGCTGAAATGTTGGCTGTTACTGGCAAGGATCCATCAGAGCACTATGCTGAGCTTACTCAGAAGTATGGCAACCCAGTTTACAACCGTGTTGATGCTCCTGCTAGCTCCAAGCAAAAGGCTATTTTAAAGAAGCTTGATCCATCTGCTGTTGAGGCCTCTACTTTAGCTGGTGAAGCTATTGTTGAGAAGCTTACTACCGCAGCTGGCAATGGCGCTGAAATCGGCGGCTTAAAGGTAGTTACCGAAAACGGCTGGTTTGCAGCTCGTCCATCAGGTACTGAGAACATCTACAAGATTTACATGGAGTCCTTCAAGGGCGAAGAGCACATCAAGCAAATCGAGAAGGAAGCAACCGAAATCGTGGATGCTGCCCTTAAGAAGGCTGGTGCCTAACACACAGGTCTTTACTTTTAGACTCAAAAAAAGTTTAAAACTAGGCGCTCTATAGCTTGCCTAAACTCTAAAAATGCCGAAAGCAATCACTGCCTCGGCATTTTTTATCGCCAGTCCTCAGCCAAAGCCAGGCCAATCCTGTCCAGTATTTGGCTGGCCCAGGCCAAAGCCAAAGCCAAAGCCAATGCCTGAGCTTGGCTTGATTCGCTTTTGGGGGCTCACGACCTGTAAAGTTTTTATGGTGCTTTCGGTTGCTGTTGCTAGAGCGGCCAATTTATACCAGCCATAAGCTTTATGCAGGGCAGGGCAAGGCAATAAGATAAAGGGAGGAAAGTTCCAATGCTAGCACTGGCGCTGGCGCTAGCATTAGCGATAGTGCTGGTGCAAGAGGGGGCTTTGTAGAGGCTTGGCTGTTGGAGATGGGGTTAGAGCTTACTTTTGAAAAGGGAAAGATGGGGCGAGAGCGTAGAAAAAACAAACGCCTACCAAGGGCAGGCGCTGTTTATAATTTTTTTGCAAGGTTGGTGCAAGGATGCACTTTAGAGGAGAAGCATTAGGCTTGGCCTTGTTGGTTTTCGCTGGTAGTTTCTACTGGCTTTAATACGAAAAATAAAGATGAAGCAACAACACAGAGAACGAATACAGCAGCGAATAAAGTGATCATAAATACTCCGAGAAACTCAATCTTGCTAACCAAAGATTAAGCCTTGCTTACATGAGATAAAGCTCATGTCAAAATATAAGAAGAGGCAAATACTTGCCAAAGCTAAATTCTACTAAAACCGAAGAGAATAGCTTGCCACAATGTCTAATTAGAGCTTTGCGAGCGTAAAAAGTTCCAAGCTAACCTGCAAAATGTGACTTAAGACGCAATTTTTTTTGCTTAAGTAAGAAACCTGAAAGATATCGCAAGCAACAAAGCCAATCTACTCTAAACAGATAAAGCTGGTATGGCAATAAAACGAAAAAAATTATTGAAATAATGTGAGCTTTGATGCATCAAAGGGCAAAAACATCATCTTTTTAGCAATCTTGATAACTGGTATAAAAATTGCGTAACAATGGCTGTTAATCGTGAATAAATTGCGTAAAATAGCGCTTTTTGGCTGTTTATGATCAATGTTGCCTTGACGGCACTGATTATCAGGATAGTTAGAGCTATATTTACAAGAGGTCAGGCCATGCAAAATCTTAATAATGTTAACCACAATCAATCAGCCTCTGGCGATCGTGTAGTTAACAATAACTCTACTGAAAACTTGTTCGATCGTTTTAATCGCATCGAAGATAAGGGGCAACACGCTAAGTTTGCCTCCGTTTTGTCTGGCTTAAAATCTAAGTTTGGCTCTGCTTTTGGTGGTGAAAACAAAGGTGGCTTAAAGACCTTTGATAATATTATGGCCTCTAATAAAAAGGCCGTTGATGAGTTCAATAACATCAATAATGAAAAGCTCAACGAAGAAGAAGATCGTAAAAAGAGCGATAACAAAAAGGCCCAGCAGCTAAAGGATGTGCAGGACTTTAATATAGAAGCTCATGAGCTACAGGCTATTACTACCATGGAGGTGGCCGCTCATAAGGCCGATCACGATGCCTCTATGCAAGCTGAGCAAATGACAAAGAGCATGCGTCCTTCTGATATTTTGGCTGCCTCTATGACCTCTTCATCTAATAAGGCTGGCAGTTCAACAACAAATAGCGTTAACGCCTCTGTTGCTAATGTTACTAGCGCTACTAATTCAGGCAATGCTAATGCTACTGTTAATGCTACTGCTACTAATAGTGCAAGTGGTAGCGCAACAGCTTTTAATAATGGTTTAGGTGAGGGAGTAGGTTTTTCTACCTCCAATAACTCTAATATGGGTAATTCATCTAATGGTTCTAGCTCAGCAGCTCCTGCTGGCTATGGTCTTGAGCCAATGTCTGATAGTGCCCGTGCAGCACAAAGTATGATGAGAGTTGCTCATGTTGAAAGTGATGTTGAGATTGAGGACAATTTAAACAATATCAACCGTTCTAATTTGGGATCTTTAAATAGCACCGATCCAGATAGTGATGCTCAAAATGCCCAAAAGCTCTCTAATTTAAACAATAATGAATTACGTCAGAACTTAGATGTGTTAGCCCGTGAGTCTAATGTTAGCAAGCTTAGTCTACAAATGACTAATCCTCAATTAGTTGCTCAGGAGAAGGCTACAGCTAAGGCTTTAGCTGACATGCCAACCTCTCAAGATAAGATTGCTAATTTAACTGCTAGCAAAGAGGCCCAAGGTAATTTATTAAATACCTTATCTGGTAATGCTCAATTACAAGCTGGTGGTCAGGTATCAAGTGGTCAAAATGTAGGTGGTAGTGTAGCAACAGCAGCTACTACTAGCTCACAAAGAGTTAATGCTGTAGGCACCCAAGAGTTAAGTTCTGAGTCCTTAATTAAGAGCGCTCAGGCTCAAAAGCAAAGTCATGGTTCTGAGAGCTTAGGTTCTCGTGCTGCTATTGCAAGCAATGGTTTACGTGCCAGCACTAATAAGATTAGTGATCAGGCAGCATCTAATTCTTTAAATACTGCTAAGAGTGCTTTGAGCAACAATGCTACTGATGCAGCAATGCAAGATAAAAACGCTACTAAGGCACTTAACACTAGAACCAATCACGCTTTAGCTGAGCAAAATACTGCCAATACTCAGGCAAAGGCCAATAACGCTCAAGAAGCTTTAATGCGCTTAGCTCAAGAGCAATTAGGCGCTACTAAGCACAACTCCATGGCTGAACTTAGTGCACGCAACGCTTTATTAGCTGATGAGGCTTTAAACCCACAAAATAGCTCCTCAACCTTAGGTGCAGCTATTTCTTCATTAAAGCAGGGTGCAGCTCAGTCAAAGATCAGCACTACTACCAATTATGCTAATAGCTCTTTATATGCCTCTATGTTCAATGAGGAGCAAGAGCTTGATCCAATGTCCAATGATAATAGTATGGACTTTGAACAAAATAGTGATTCTGATGAACACAGTGCTGCTTTTGCCGCTTCCATGCAAAATACTACTAATGTAGCTCAGGGCAATAATAATGTCCTTCCTCAAGAGTTAACTCACTTTGCTCCAAGCGGTAATGAAACTCAGGATGCTAATGACATTCACGACAAGGTAATGCAAATGGCTGCACGTAACTTAAAGCAGTTATCTGTAGAGTTATCTCCAAATGAATTAGGCAAGATGAAAATCTCAATTAGCCTAAGTGAGGATAATGAAGCTGTTAGTGTTTCCTTGGCTGCGGCTAACCCACAAACTCGTGAAATTCTAGCTAAGGCTTTACCAAAGTTAAGAGACATCCTAGCTTCACAAAACATTACTACTGAGGCTCAAGTATCTGATATTAACTCTGATGAGCCTGAGGCTGTATTAACAGCCAATACTCAAGAGCAGGTAGCTTTAAGCTCCATTACTAAGTCAGCTGCGGCTAAGCGTGATCAAGTCAATGTAGCTCCTAACCAGATGGATGAAGTATCTTTTGACTCTTTAGTTGCATCTTCCAAGTCTTTAACCGCACAAGATCGCCAAGATTTAAGCGCTATAGGCTCAGTTAAGATGGATTCTGCTAGCGAAAACTTAAGCTTAGCCAGCGCCCAAGAGACCTTGGCTGCCTTTAGCAAAGGTCGTGCTTAATAATTAGTACTAGATTATTTTCTTTGGTTTAGTACTTCCATGAGCTTGGCTCATGGGAGCTCTTTAGGGCAATGCCCTTTATCAAAGCGCTAATAGCTAAGCTGTTAGCGCTTTGTGCTTTTTGCAAGACCCTTAGTGCTATGCAAGAAGAGCCAGGCCACCAGGCCCAGGCTCATGCCTAGGCCCTGGGCATGGCCCCGTTCAGGGGCTTAGCCTTTGGCCAGTGGGCATGGGGCCAATTGTCTGTGGCGCAGGCAAGAGCATTCAGATTGGTTGGCGGTAGGCTTACTGTGATTTTAGGGCCAGGAGGCGCATGATATTAACGGTGGTGCTTTGTAGCAGTTCTTTGACATGTTCCATAGAGTAGTCTAGGGACATGGGGCCATTGCAAATGGAAAACATAGCATGGATGTGATGGTCGTATAAGAGCTGTGATTGTGGGCCTATGCTACCGCATAAAGCAATTACAGGAACATTCAATGAGGCTGCAAGTTTAGCTACTCCTAAAGGAGCCTTTCCTTGCAAGCTTTGGCCGTCCATTCTGCCCTCGCCTACAATTACTAAATCACTATCTTTAATGTGCTCTTCAAGTAAGAGTAGCTTCATTACTACATCAATACCTGGGCTTAACTTGCCTTTGGTAAACCACAATAAGGCTGCTCCCATTCCGCCTGCCGCTCCTGCTCCTGGGACATTAAGGGCATCGCATTGGTAGTGGCTATTGATAATTTTGGCAAAAGATTTCAGCTTATGGTCAATGGTTGCGAGCTTGTCAGCTGCTATGCCTTTTTGAGGGCCAAAGATAAAGGTAGCACCATTAGGGCCGCATAAAGGATTGTTGACATCGCAGGTGCCCTCAATAGTAACCTTGGTTAGCTTAGCATCCAAAACACTGCTATCAATAGCAGCTATTGATGATAGTTGGTCGGCGCATAAAATGTCTTCTAACAAATTGCCATCTTGATCATAGAACTTAGCTCCTAAAGCCTGAGCAAAGCCCACTCCTGCATCATTAGTAGCACTTCCTCCTAGACCTATCATAATGTGGTTGCAGCCTAGTTTAATTACATGATCAACTAATTGGCCCAAACCATAGGTAGTAGCTCTTGCACCATTAAGCTGTCCTTTAGGAGCTAAGGTAATACCTGAGCATTGAGCCATCTCAAGTATGGCTTGATTGTCTTTATAAAGAAAATTAGCTTGCACCTTATTAAAATAAGGCCCTATGACTTCACAGCTATCTTTAATAAAGCCTTGCTGTTTTAACATAGGATAGAGACAGTCTAAAAAGCCATCTCCACCATCTGAAATAGGGGCGCTGATAATATGGCAGTCAGGAAACACTTCTTTAATGCCATTGGCTATAGCACTACAAGCTTGTTCAGAGCTACAGCTGCCTTTAAAAGAGTCCATGGCAATAGTAATTTTCATGATAATAAAGCCTTTTTTTACTTTACAACGGGGCCCAAGCAAGTTTTTTTAGGGAGTGGGCACACTCTTTGCACTTAGACAAGTCAGTCACTTTCTTGCTGATTATTTGACATCTTAGAGAATGTTTTATTTCTCTTTTTGAGCCATAATATCCAGACTAAGAT
>Scrappy_p2__coassemble_1136_pt1 | contig 15502 bp, 10 predicted proteins | sample Scrappy_p2__metabat2_low_PE_025 | metagenome-assembled genome bin Scrappy_p2
AGATTATAAGGGAAGGTCTAGCTTAAAGGAACTTTCGGATATTTTACAGTTACCAACAGTGCAGTGCTGAGCTGGGCAGTGCAGTGCGGTGCTGCATGGAGGTAAAAGAGCTTGTTTTTATGAATGGCTAATAAGATAGCTGTTGATTCTGGTTTGGTAAGGGTAAAGAAAAGGCTTGATATTTTCTCTCTTTAGGTAGGAATTGCTTGCCGATAGTGCTAAGCTTTGGTTAAGACAGATGTTGTGCGTTAGTCTATAAGTGGGACATGCATCTTTATAGTTTAATTTTTTTGATAATTTGCAGCTAACACAGAATCATTCTTAGTTTCTTTGGTTGTGGCATTATGGTGTTAGTACTATCCAGCCTTAATTGTCTTGCTAAACTTTCATCCTAAAATGTTTTAGGGTAGACCTTTTGTTCAAAGCAGATATTTGTTTGTCAACTTATCAGGCTGAGCTGTGATCTTATTTTATCTAAAGGGTCAATTCAGCTGTCAGGGATTTGGGATTAACCTAAGCTGTGCAACTATATGATTAGCTTTGTATAGAGCGGGCGACAGTAGATTAAGAGGCTAACAGCGAGCTACTTTCTAATATAGGAAAGGTCGCTGGTTAATAATATTTATGACCTACACAAATAAGAGTGTGCAAGCAGATTTTGGCCAAGCTAGAGCCTCTTTTGCTTATATTTTTAAAATTGAGGTAGATGGAGAGCTATTTTTAGTAGGAAATGAGCATCCTGATAATTGGAGGTATCAGCCAGTTGGTGGTGGCTATCATTACTTTGATGAGTCAAAGGCAGTAATAGACAAGTATTTTGCTCCTAAGCCAGCTCCTAGCATCCATGAGCAGTTAAATGGTTGGCTCTCTAAGGAAGGTGAAGGTGAGGGCAAGTTAGATTCAGATTATGAGTTTAATAATCTGAGCATTCCTGGTGGTTTAAGTAATGCCAAAGCTAAGAGCTTACAAAGTTCAGATAATGATTTTAGATTCCTATTACCAGCTGCCAAAGTACGCATGCTCTTTGAGTATTTTTGCTCCACAGAATTAGTAAAAAACGAAGGTCTGAGCACTGAAAATAGTGACCACGAGGCTAAAGTTAATTTAGAGCAGCGCATGTCTGAGGCCTGTGAGGTGAACGATATGTTTACCGATTTGGTATATAAGACTGGTGAGCTAGCCGTTGATAAGGGCTGGGCTCAAGAGCGAGGATTAAATGGGGCAGGGCAGGTCATGGCCTATTTAAAAACTCAAAATGACTTGTATACAGGGGGACCAGATCTAGTATGCCATAGAGAGCAAATTAGTGATCTTTCACGGGAGTTCAAAGAGGAATTATTTGATAGCGGCATTATTCCTAAGCATTTGCAAAACAACTTTAAGACTATTTGCTATGACTATTTAGGCTATTATCGAGAGTTTTTCTTTGACGAGCGTTTTGGCTGCTATTCTTTCTTTGTATCTGATGTCGTCAAGCTTAATTTAACCTCTGAACAAGAGGATGTCTTTAGATGGCTTAAACTGCAAAATAATCATAATTACTGCTTTATTAAAGAGCAGGATATGCCTCAACATATTTTGTACCGTACTGATAGTATTGATAAGGTGCCAGCACCGCCTATTGCTGATCATAGTCAGAAGTTGTTAACTCAATGGCTGAAAAATACCTCCTTCTATAATCGAACAGCTCAACGTACTTTTTGTGTTGATTTATAGGCAAAAAAAAGCAGTCTAAAAAGGCTGCTTTTTTCTAATGGGTAAAATTAACTAGAAGTTAGGGAATAATTGATGATCATTAGCTTTGATTTCGGATAATAATCGCTTGCCAGCTTGAGGGTTGCCTAAAACAGTAATGCTTGAAACATCCTTGCCATTGGTGGCGCTGCAAGAGAAGCCTAACAGACCATTAAGATTGAACTCAAAGTATAACAGGCTACCATCTTGTTCAATCTTGCCAACTTTAGCTTTTTGAGATCTTAGAGTTTTTTGCAGATTTACTAGCAAAGCATAAGGTTGAATTTGTCCTGAGCCAATTACTATATTAATGCTTGATTTTGCATTGTTATTAACAAAATTTACATTAACCGAATGTGGCATATTGTGAGGTCGTCCTGAAACTCTCCAACTACTACCTAAATCAACAGTAAAGAAGTGTGATTCAAAGACTTCAGCTTGAGCATTTATAGGAGCAAACCAGAGAAGTAGGCTAACCAATATGCTCATGAAGTAACGAGGGAAGGATAGTTTGGCCATAAGACCTCCTTATAGACAATCAAGTCTTAGCTTCACCTAAAACTATAGGTTAACAACCATTGGTAAAAAGAAAAAACTTATTGGTATTACCGAAGACAAAATTGAAAGTATTAACAAGAACTAAGTATAGTATAGGATGCTTTTAGCTCATTGCTTTAAATGAATAGTAGTCTTGTGTTGTGGTTCAAATTTTTTTAAGCAAAAATTTTTTGTACATTATGCTTGTACACCTACGAAAGCAATATAGCTTAATACTTAGCTTCATAGCAACCAGCAAAAGTCAGTACTATTGATTAATTTTTAGCAAATATCTGGCTGTTTGATAAAGAGTGGTGATTAGGGGCGTGCTAGGTTTTGAAGGTCTTCAAAAGTGGAGAATAGGGGATTAGGACTTGGGCTTGGTGAGGCTGCTTAGAGGTGGAGGGCTAATTTTATAGGCTCTATGATAGAGCCTATAGGGGCACTAACTTTAGTTAGTGCTAGCGGCGATAAAAGATCTAACTATAGTGCCATTTAGTGCTGAGCCTTCAACTACAATATAGCCTAGATCGGGCATTAAATTGTGTGCTAGTTGAGCGCTAAACAAGCCGTTAGCTTTAATAGCAAAAGCATTGACCCAAGGGGTAAAAACGCCATTGCTTCTATGGGCGTGATTGGTAAGAGCGCAGTCAAATAGTAGGCTGTTGATATAGTTTTCGTTGGCTAATATTTGTTTGCCAAAGCTTAATGAGGTTTGGCACTGAGCCATATTAAAAGGATCGCACTCAAAATAGAAGTTAACCATATTGTTGCACCATGGAGTGCTACAAGCAAAAGCTCCTAAAGACCTTATCAAGATTAAATCGTGAAAAATAGGGTCTTGCACATGAATTTGTATCGTTTCATCGCATAGCTCTTCTAGAGCATCATCTAAAATAGGGCCTTCCAAAATAGATCGTAAGCAAAAGCAAGAGCTACTAGAACTTGGATTAAAGTGCTGACTAAGCATTACTCGATAAAAGCACAAATTAGAAAAAGGGGAGATCAAATTAGCTTGGTCGACAGGAAAGCTAATTTGCATATCTTTAATGATAGGGGTTCCCTCATTTTGAATCATGATTAAGCTTGCAACATTCATGATGGCATAATCATTACATGGCTCAATGCTCTTAACCTCATGAATCAGTACTATAGCCTCAAATTGCTGTGCCTGATAATTAACAAAAAACTGGTCAAACATAGTGTAAGTCCTATGGCCGCTCTTGCCCTGGCTTTTGCCTTGGCCCAGGCCCGTGGCAATTGCACTTTGCAATGGCCATGTGGCTCTGGCACAAGCCCTGGTCCTTGCATAGGCATAGGCCTGGGCTGTGGGGGCAGGGCATGAGCTGTTGGGCTGGTGGTATGGGGTAAAGGCGGCTTAATATATGAGAGTGGGGGGCTTAAAATTAACCTGCAATATAAGCACTTTCAAATGTTAAATTTGGTATGGAGCCTTCAACAATAATGACATGGCCCCAAAAGATGTCGTCGTCATCATAAAAGGCGCTAATTGACCCATCAGAATCAATGGAAAGCTCACTTAGTCTAATACGTTTCATGAAGTCTTCAAGGCTTAGGCCGTTGGGGTAAAGCTGTGATTGTTCGTCGTCGTCAGCTATCCAATTATTGGCATCTTCAAGAAGGTTTTGGGCAGCATATTCGCGCATCAAGCGGTCAAACTTTTCTTGTGCTTGGAACATGGTATGGGCATGGCTAAGAGATTGAGTGCAAGTCTCGCCATTGTCTTCATCAACATCTAAATACAGTTGCACCTCACTTGCGTTGTCTTGTCCTGAGCACCAGTCAACCTCTGATACAAAGTTGCCCATATTCTTATCCAAAACAATTTTGCCTAGCATAGGATCATTTATCGCAACTTCACGTAAAAACTCTTCTTTAATAGCTTGCAAGGCGCTGTGCTGAATATCGGCCTTAAGCACTTTGCGTAAACAATAATGTCTTGAGAAATACTCCTGACGGCTCTCATCCATTGTGTCAGGATCAATTAAGTATTTGGAGACTTCAACTTCATAAGTATGAAGTGCTTTGAGGCGATCAAAGGTTTCTGATTGTGGAGCATTTTCCCAAGCTACAGGCCAGTTAAGGGTAAGCTCATTATCGATTAAAGTGCCATCAGGTAATACCATAGCAAGAATTTTGCAGCTAAAGTTGCCATAATTGGCAATATGGCCAATACCTAAATTTTCTTTAACCAAAATAGTGGCAGTAAAAACTTCACTTTCATAATTTTTGTAAAATGCTTCATACATAGCAGAGCTCCTTAGACTTACCCTATGTCTTAATTTTTTGAAAATTTAGCCGTATATAAGTATAAGGGCTATTTAGTTTTTTGCGCAAAAGGTTTAGTTCGGTATAGAAATTGCCATATAAGATTTATTAACCTTTTGGCAAGCCATTCTTTTGACTTTTATTGCGCAATTTTTCCTGCATATATTGTCGTTTGTTAAAATAATTTGGCTTACAATAAGCTGCAAAGGGCCTTTAGCTAATGGTGGCTAAAGCGTAATTAGGATATGGTGAGTTTATATGGCTAGAAAAGAAAAGGAAAATACTGATGCCAAGCTAATGCTGGCGGCTGGTCCAAAGCTTGTATTAGCACCAACTCAAGGTGAAGCAAGGAAAAAGCCTAGCCGTAATGTGCCCAAGTCTCAAATGAGTACTTGGCAGGCATTGGCTAGTGTATTTTTACCTGAAAATGAAGAGCCAGCACCAGCTCCAAAGCAGCAAGTTCAAGCACATGCTCGCCCTAAAAAGCCTGCTCCTAAGCAATATTCTAAAGAGCGCACCTATTTTGAAAATGGTGCTATTCGCTCTGAGACTCCATATATTGATGGTATTAGGCATGGTAAGGAGAGACTATACTTTCCTGACGGCAAGCTTGAAGCGGAAGTTCCTTGGGTAGATGGTCATAAAGATGGTCTAGAAAAGCACTTCTTTGAAACAGGAAGTGTAAAAAGTGAGACTAACTTTAGATTAGACAAAAGAGAAGGTTCTGACACTGAGTTCTATCCTGAAAACAGAGCTATTCGCCATGAGTCTTACTATCAAAACGATATTATTGATGGTACCGAGCGTGAATTTTATGCCAATGGCTTGATTAAGACTGTTACTCAATGGTCTCATGGTCGTCGCCATGGTATTTCTTCCTCTTTCACCTCTGAGGGTCATATTGTTGCAGAAGTACCATATATTGATAATGCTATTGATGGTGTAGTTCGTAATTATTTTGAAAACCAACAGCTTAACCATGAAACCCCTTTTAAAAATGGTGTAAAACATGGTGTAGAGCGCTGCTATTTCCCTAGTGGTAAGTTACAGCGTATTGCTACCTATCGTGATGGTGAGCTTAATGGTACTCGTAAGATTTACTATCAAAGCGGTTATTTAGAGTCTGAGACAACTTTTTCTGATGGTAAGAAAAATGGCTTTGATCGTGAGTATTACAACATTGACTGCGCCATTAGCCCTGATAGTGCTGCGGCTAAAGCCTCGTCATTAGCTAGTGCTAGCTCTGGCCCTACCTTGACTAGAACCTCTCAAGAAACTGGTCAAAAGGAAGTAGTGTTCTTAAGTGATGATGATAAGCGTGGCTTAATGAAGCATGAGGCCTATTTTTCTCACGGCATTGCTGAGGGTATAGAGCGTACTTATTACGAAAACGGCAATGTTGAGCAAGAATGGACTTTAAAGAAAGGCTTTTGGGAAGGTATGGCCCGTCAGTACTATGAAAGTGGTGAGCTTTATTGCCAATCTTACTATACCGATGGCCATAGAGAAGGTGAGGAGCTGTACTTCTATTTAACAGGTTCTTTAAAGTTCTCCATCGTATACGATGATTTGTCACGTCCTGTTTCAGGTCGTTGTGTTTGTGGTAGGGAGTTAACCCATGATGAGTTAGATGCTTTCTATTCTCGCCATGAGGAGCCAGAGTGTGATCATAAGGCTGGTAATCCTATTTACGCTCGTTTTAATGAGCATGCCTCTACCTTAACTACCAACAATACAGAATTAAATTCTAATGAAGTTAAAGCTGCTGTTTTTGGTGGTCAGCATGAGGCTATTAAACAAGGACAAATTGATTTGGATGAGCGTCCAAGTGAGCCTGTTAAGCCAAAGAGCTCTGAAAATAGATTAACTCCAGAGCAAGTAAAAGCAGTAATGAAGACTATACCTCGTAAAAATACTGCAACCCCTGGTTTTGCTCCTGGTGCACAAGTGGAACCTGTAATTCCATTTGTCTTCCAAAAGCCATTACCTCCAAGCGCTCGTATTGCTCGTGATCGCTTGAAAATGGGGCTCACAGAAGGTTCAGATGATCCATATGAGCCATAAGCTTTATTGTTAACTAAAAAAGCCACAAAGAAAAAATCTTTGTGGCTTTTTGCATTTTTAGGCAACAAAAAAGCGGGCAAAGCCCGCTTGTAGTGAAGGGCACAAAGCCCTTGCTCTCAGATTAGAATTTTTGGAGCCTGATCAGTAACAACTGATCTTAAATCTAATAAGCTCTTAAGAGCCTGGTAAAGCCAAGGTAAATATAATCTACCTTGGCCTTGGTTAAAAAGCACTTAGTGCTTGATAACTATTAGATCTTCTCTGGAACCATCTCAATGTGGCCACATGGACACTCTTGAGCACATACGCCACAGCCCTTGCAGTAGTCGTAATTGAACTCATAGCGCTTGCCTGGGCCAAGCTTGATAATGGCGTTATCTGGACATACACCGTAGCAGTTATCGCACTCCATACAGTTGCCGCATGATAAGCAACGACGAGCCTCGAAAATTGCATTCTCTTCAGTTAAGCCGTGTTGAACTTCGTCGAAGGTAGTGGTACGACGTGCAAGCTCTAATTGAGCACGGATCTTCTTAGGAGCATCGGTGTAGTAGTAAGGGTGCATATCCTCGTAACGGGCATCAGCATGCTTTGGAGCCTTAACGTATGGACGGCCAGATAAGTAGCCATTTACGCCACGGGCTGCGTGCTTACCCATACCGATAGCAGCAGTTACGGTACGATCACCTGGAACCATGTCACCTGCGGCAAATAAGCCTGGAACAGTGGTCTCAAAGGTGGTGGTGTTAACAGTAACAGCGTCCTTTTGTAACTCTAAGCCTTCAACGCTCTTTAAGATAGAGAGATCAACGTTCTGACCAATAGCTAAAACAACGGAGTCAGCAGCAAGCTCTTCGTACTCGCCAGATGGTTGTGGGTAACCAGACTCGTCGAGCTTCATCTTCTCGATCTTTAAGCCCTCAGAGGAGGCAGAATCAATGGTGGATAACCACTTAACATTAATACCTTCCTCGATTGCACCATCCATCTCTTCTTCGTTGGCTGGCATCTTGTCACGGTTACGACGGTAAACGATGATTGGCTCAGCGCCTAAACGACGTAAAGAACGAGCTACGTCAACAGCGGTATTACCACCACCGTAAACAGCTACCTTACGGCCAATTTGAATATCGCCATCGGTAGAAACCTTCTCAAGAACCTCTAATGCGCTTAATACGCGAGTGGTATCACCAGAAGGAATGTCTACGTTGGTAGATAAGGAGGCACCCATGCCCATAACAACTGCATCATAGTTGCCCTTATTCTTCTCAGCTAATACGTCTTCAACCTTCTTCTCGTACTCAATGGTTACGCCCATGTCGAGAATACGTTGAATTTCAGCGTCTAAGATGTTACGTGGTAGACGGTATACTGGAATACCATAACGCATCATACCACCAGCTTGCTTAGCCATTTCCATAATGTGTACAGTATGGCCGAAACGGCGTAAGTGGTAAGCAGCGGATAAACCAGCAGGGCCAGAACCAATGATTAAGACACGCTTGCCAGTCTCTTTGGTTGGCTTCTTGAATGATAAGTTGTGCTGAAGAGCATAGTCACCTAAGAAACGCTCTACAGAGTTAATACCAACAGTCTCATCGAGGAAGCCACGGTTGCACTTGCCTTCACAGGTGTGATAGCAAACACGACCCATACATGCTGGGAGTGGATTATCCTCAACTAAAACACGCCATGCGTGCTCATAATCGCCCTCAGAGGCAAAGTAGAGCCACTGTTGAATGTTCTCACCAGCTGGGCATTGCTTGTTACATGGTGGTAACTTGAATACATTAACTGGACGGAGAGTACGCCATGAACCAGTGTGGTTGCTTAAAGAAGAAGCTGGATCAAGGGTAGTGGCGAATGGTTTCTTCATCATCTTTCAAAACTCCTTATAGCAACTCTTTACGCTCGTAGGCCTGAATAGCAGTTGGTACGGTCTCTGGGATTGAATCGCCGATGAGGTCGTATTGACGAATGTTCTCATCACACATCATCTCAAGACGCTCTAATACCTTAGGATCAGCCTTCTTGCCAGATAAGTGAGCGTAACGACGCTGTAGCTTTAAGAAGTTGATAATTGGTTGCTTCTCTTTGATCTTGTGTACGGAGGTAACCTTGCCGTATTCAGCCTCAAATACTGGATAGAAGCCAGTCTCAACAGCTAAACGAGCTACGGTAACAGTGCTTGAAGAAGCGCTACCCCAGCCTAATGGGCATGGTACGAAAATTTGAATATAACGAGCGCCGTGGTAGCTCATTGCCTTCTCAACCTTGTACTCAAGGTCACGTAAGTCAGCTACAGTGGCGGTTGCTACGTATGGAATACCGTGGGCCATTGCGATCAATGGAACGTTCTTGCCCTTACCCCAATCAGAACCTGGCTCGGAACCAACTAATTGAGTGGTTGCAGTACGAGCTGATGGAGGGGTAGCAGAAGAACGCTGTACACCAGTGTTCATATATGCTTGGTTGTCATAGCAGATATAAAGAACGTCATCATTACGCTCAAACATACCTGATAATGGACCAAAACCGATATCGGTGGTACCACCGTCACCGCCCTGGGCGATAACACGTACTTCCTTACCACCAAACTTCTTGGCACGTACCTTAGCAGCAGCGGCTAAGCCAGTACCAACAGCAGCTGCGTTACCGAATAAGGAGTGGATCCATGGTAAACGCCATGCTGATTCTGGATATGGAGTAGAGAATACTTCCAAGCAGCCAGTAGCATTACATACCATTAACTGACCATTGGTTGCACGCATAGCTGCGTCAATTGCGGTACGGGCACCTAAAGCCTCACCACAACCTTGGCAAGCACGGTGGCCAGAGGTCAAGCTGTTTGGACGATCAACAGCAGCCTGAGTGGCACGCATGGAAGGGTTTAAAAGACGGTTACCGATGGTGTTGGAACCAGTCTGTAAGAAGTCAATTTTATCTAGCATTGCGATCTCCCAAACTATTTACGCTCGTTCTTGACGGAGTCGATAATAGCGGTATCAGAAACTGGGCCGTCAGCGAAAGTTACACCCTCAACATCCTTGAGATAGTTGTTGAGAACCTTAGGATCAACATCAACCCAAGTTACTTCATCCTTGAGCTCATGAGCTAAAGCTAAGTCTGCAATGCGCTTAACGGTTGAGCCTAAAATAGCACGACCACCTAAGCCAGCAATTACAGAGTGAACCTCGGTGCCAGTGCCACGAACAGCACGTTCAACCTCAGGACCAATAATGCCGCGAGCACCGAAGGAGAATGCACGCTCTACTACTACTACGTTCTTGCAATCGCCGATTGCCTCACGCATAGCGTCGTATGGGAATGGACGGTAAGCCTTTAAGGAGATAATACCAACCTTGTAGCCTTCCTTAGATAAACGCTCGATCTCGTCTAAAGCGGTACCTACAGAGGAACCAGCCATTACGATCTTAACGTCTGCGCCTTCGCAGTTATAGCACTCAACTAAGCCACCAGAGTTGCGGCCAGTTAATTCACGGTATTCCTTGGTTACACGCTCGATAACTGGAAGAGCCTTGTACATCTTACGTTGTTGTAAGAGACGAACCTCGGTGAAAGCCTCTGGGCCCACCATAGCACCCATAGAGATAGGCTCCTTAGGATCTAAGTACTCAGTTGGCTGGTACTCAGGTAAGAAGGAGTCGATTTGCTCTTGTGATGGGATGTCTAAACGCTCGAAAGCGTGGGTTAATACGTAACCATCCATTAAGACCATTACTGGAAGACCAACTTCTTCTGCGATCTTGAAGGCCATAATGTGGGTATCAACAGCATCCTGGTTAGACTCACAGAATAATTGGAGCCAGCCAGAGTCACGCTGAGATAAAGAGTCAGAGTGATCGTTCCAAATGTTAATTGGAGCACCGATAGCACGGGAGGCTACGGTCATAACGATTGGTAAACCTAAACCAGAAGCATTGTATACACCCTCGGCCATGAATAATAAGCCTTGGGAAGCAGTAGCGGTATAGGTACGAACGCCACCAGCGCTAGCACCGATGGAGATAGACATAGCGGAGAACTCAGACTCACAGTTGATGAACTCGCAGTCCTCTAACTTGCCTTCTTTTACTAACTTACCAACATTTTCTACAATGTGGGTTTGTGGGGAAATTGGGTAAGCACAAACAGCACCAGGACGACAAAGTGCAACGGCCTCAGCGATACCAAGAGAACCTTCGATTTGCTTAAGCATTGGTGCCTCCGTTCTTGACGTTCATAATGAATTCGTAGGCTAAAGCTGCAGTCTCAGCGTTAGCATCACCTACCTTACCTGGGTAGCGAGATTGGAATGACTTTTGAACTGACTCTAACTTAAAGATGCCAGTTACAGCAGCTAAAGAAGCAATCATAGGTGCGCCTGGAAGTGGACGACCAATCTTTTGCATAGCAAAGTCAGTAGCTGGAACAGTAATTACGTGACCTTCTGGAAGACGCTTTACGAGCTCTGGAACGATCTCTTCAGGAGCTTCCTTGGTATTAATGATGGCGTAACCTTGATCTGAAAGACCTGCAAATACGTCTAAAGCAGATAATAAGGTACGATCTTGAACTACAACTGCATCTGGGCAGAGAATTGGCTCGTGAGTTCTAATTTCTTTCTCGTCGATACGAGCATAAGCTACAACTGGAGCACCAGTTCTCTCAGAACCGAAGCTTGGGAATGCCTGAGCACAGTGGCCTTCTAAGAATGCAGCTAAAGATAGCATTTCAGCTGCAGTAACTACGCCTTGACCACCACGGCCGTGTAATCTAATCTGAAGCAAAGTAGGCTCCTTTAAATGTTGCATCAAATCAAATTCTTCTTAGCGTTAGCTAAATACTTATGACTAGTGCATAGGTAGAGTAATAAAACAGCCATCTTTGATGCATATAGGCTAAACGGAAAAATCGTAACCTTAATAGCTGTTATAAATAACTTTTGACAGAAAAAAGTTAATCTCCACCAAAAACAAAAGGAAATTCCAAAAACTTTGAAGACAATCCTAACGTTTAAGTATTAACTAATGGAAAGATCCAAAAGAAAACTAGCACCTATGAATTATTAGGTAGAAAAGATTGGAGCTAACATCCAAATCCTATACATAGTTGTATGTGCAAAATAATTAGCTTACTTAACAACACTAATCAAAAAATAAGGACTGGCAAACGCTACAAGTTTTTACAACTAATATGATAGATAGGTGTTAAACCTAAAAAGTGCAAAGTGCTTTAATTTGGAGCACACAAGCGTTTTAGGTTTGTTCCTTTGCTTTTCAATATAGACAAAGAAAGGCTAAAAAGCTATTGAGGCACAATCAACTTTAGTAAAGTACACACTGATTATTGTGAAGTTAATCACAAAAATACTCGTGCCAATCTGTAAGAAATAAAGCGTAATGATAAATTTGTTCGCCATTAAAATTATACTAATATAATTACTATAACATCAAAACCTGATTTTTGAGGTATTAAGCCATGTAAGCCATGGCTAACGCAATTAGACGCTCTGATGGCTAATTAGTTATAGATCACAAAACAAAACACAGCCATAAATTAATAAACAGTATTATTAAAAACATTTTAATAAATATTAAAAGAGCCAAAAAATGCTTAAGATGCATCTACTGGCCATATATATGCCAAAAGATTTTTAATACTGTGTTGTGGGTCACAATGCTTTATTACTTTTACTTATGGAAAATACATGACTTATATTGCTATTTTAGGGGCTATCTTACATTCCAGTGTTATGTGATATCAGCTAAAATCAAGTCTTTAAGCCCATTATCAAGCGCACAAGACATAAATTAAAATTTCATAATCACTATCTCTTTATGAAAATTCGCTCAACAATCCCCAAAATCACTACCGCAGCAAACCTCTCACCTCCACAATAATCTTTACATTACCAAAGCCTGAGCAAGCTCATTCCCATAGGTATATGAATAAGTCAGAGCAAGGCGCTGGAGCAAGAAGTATCATGGCGATGAGCACAAGCGGCATCTTCTTTAGCTCATCTCAGTACGCCTCCAAACTGCTTTATAAAGTCAACGCTATTTACCTAGCAGCTGTATGTACCTTAGCTACCACATATTTATCAGAGAAAAGTAAACATAAGCTGCGTATTTTCCCAAGTAACGCCCATCCTATTAATCATTTGACCAGTGGCTAAGCGCTCAAAAGGTCAGGTAACCACAAGGCCAGGTGGCCCCTGGCCCATGGCTATTGGCCGTGGGCCCATGGCTAATGGCCAATGGCCGTAGGCTAGTTGCTAATAGCAGTAGAGGACAAAAGAGCCAAGGGTAGGGCAGGGTAGGGCGGTAAAGAAGCTATGTGATCAAGCGGTAATCTGCGCTTTCGTATTGGACACGACACGGGCTAATAGGAGCTAATAGGGGCTAATAGGGAGGTGGCAGCTGCTTGTGCTGGTAGAGCACGGACTGATGGCATAAAAGCTAATATATTTTTGCAAGTGGAGAACAATGTATCAGCGCTAAAGTGATAGCTAATGCCTTAGAAGTAAGCTTGGCAGATAAAACTTTAAATAGTGAGCAAAATTTGTAGATAGCTTTACTTATGGGAGTTGATAACTTATTGCAATTATATTGCAGCAATTATTTAATCTTGCTTTAATAAATGCACCTTAGGGTATTTAATAAATGATCTATAATAATAGCTAAGCTGCGACATTTGAAATCTCAAGAGATAGACAAGATTTTCTCTATAGCGCTTAATCATTAGGTTAATGCCAAGACCTAATTAACAGCATGCTTAGATATTAAATACCTTTGTTGGCAACGAATACCCAATCATCATGGCGCATTACTAACGCATTGATTATGTAAAAGAGCAATAAGACTAGTAATAGCCTTACTGGTGTTTATTTATTTGTTATAAGCAAAACATAATCACTAACAAAAATTGCAATGATGATTTACGAGCAAATTCTTAACACTTTATCTGGGCGATAAACGCTAGATAGACACTATATATAGTGCAATATATGTAAGTTGGGGTGATTACTTGAAAGATCTCAATCAATTATTAATGAGTCACGATATTCGTGAGAAGAATCTTGAGATGGTTCTTAGAACCCTCCATAAGGAGCAGGTATCTACAGCTACCAAACTTAATAAGCTCACAGGATTATCAGTAGTTACTGTTAATAAACTCTTAAGTCAGTTAGTACAGTCTGGTCAAGTCAAGATTGGTGCTCATACTAAGAACTTAAAGGGTCGCCCAGCAACCACTTACCATTTTAATGCTGCTTATAAGCTGGTTTTAATTATTTCCTGCTACAAGCGTGGTGGTCACGATTACGCTGGCTACTCTATCCATGACTTGTTTGGTGAGTGCATTGAACGTCGTGAGGAACTTTTACAAAAGGTTCATACTGATGAGTTTAGAGTTGCCGTAGAAAACTATATCGAGCGTTATCCTAAGATCGCTATGATTGGTATTTCTATGCCATCTGATACCATTGGTGGTCGTATGGCTTCTGCTTTGCGTCGTGATCCTTTATCCAAGCGCTTAGCTCAGCATATGAAGAATCGCTTCCACCTACCAGTATTCTTTGAAACTGACATTAATGCCGCTACTTTAGGTGCATTTAAGCGTCACTTCCAATATGAGTTCGTATGTGGCTTAGCTTTAGTTCCTGGTCGTTCTCCAGTTTGTTCTTTCTGCTATAACGGCTCATTAATTCGTGGTCGTGATGGCTTAGCTGGTGAAGTTAAGCACTTCCCTATGTATAACAACATAGGTATTTTGCCACTTGATCCAGAAGCTGCTGATGACTTGGCTGTGCGTACCTTACAGGCTGTTACCTGCGTATTAAACCCAGCGTTAATTGTGGTTTACACTGAGAGCTTAAAGTCTGGTCCTGCTCTGGCTGACCGCCTCAAGCGCAGATTAAGCACTGAGGCTGAAATTGTATTAATGCCTAAGATTGATGTTACCGACAAGATCCGTGATGACATTGTTTCAGGCATGATTACTCTATGTTTACAACAAGTAAACAATCCACATCAGCCATAATTGCTGTTTAATTTTTCCTATTTCAAATAGCACTTTATCTATGCCATTCATCATAGGTAAAGTGCTTTTTTGTTTTTAGGTGCGCCACTTTCTAAAATCTCCACCATCCAAATAAGAAAGCCCCTCTATAAACAAATACTCCAGCTCCATTTAACTAATTACTACTACTACTACTTATTCAGAGCCAAAATTTGAACTGCACCCTGCCAATCAAGTCAGCATTAGTGCTATCTACTAAAAGCTACAGCCTAGAGGTTAAATTGAAATCTCATTGCACAAAAACTACTAACCTACTCAGCCAGTAAAATTGTGGAAAGCACAAGACAATTAGCAAATTAAGGTGCCACTTTGGTTCGTTAGCATGTAATGGGTTTTCAATTTAACCACTAGGCTAGGCCACCCAAGGGTGTAGTAGGGCGTTGATAATGTAACGTATGCCAGTATTAATTACTGCTCTCATCCCTTGCTTTTGTCAATTGAGCACTCAAGTCATCGAGCGCTTGAGCTCTCGTGCTCTTTGGGAAGTAAGTGCTTGACAGCAGCTGCGCTCTGGCTGCCCTTGCCTCTGCGCTTGTGCTCGTACGGCTTTTGCCTTGGCAAGGGATGACAGTAGCCATAGTCTTTTAAGTAAGACAAAACAATAGGGTTGTGCTAGGCCTAGGCCTAGGTCTAGGCCCCTGTTTCAGGGGTGATTGGGGTTAAAGCTCTAATTTTATGGACTCTTGGTAGGGAGGGATATTAAAAAAATAGCGAAAGCTTGAGGGTGCCTAACTTATTAAAATAATGATCTTATGAGTAATCTTGATAGAAAGTGCTTTAATTGTGTGCTATAGGG
>Scrappy_p2__coassemble_1147_pt1 | contig 15249 bp, 10 predicted proteins | sample Scrappy_p2__metabat2_low_PE_025 | metagenome-assembled genome bin Scrappy_p2
TAGCCCATTTAAATAGAGCATTTAAATGCTCTATTGCAGTGCACCACAGCAGGCACCACAGTGCATAAAAAGCTTCAAATAGAATTATGGAAGAGATGAAAAATACATTATGTTAACTTTTTAATAAGCGTTAAAGAATGCTCACAAAAGTCAGGAAATTTGTATGAGGGTTAATGTTGGTAAGAATGTGGGGAGACACATGAATAATATTAATACAAAAGGAAATCCCTCCCCACATGACAATCGTCATCTTACAAAAGACGCATCCTTAGATCAATTGCTTTTAGACTTACAAGAGAGCAAGAGTTTGAGTCTTATAAGTTAAATCATGAGCAGTTAACCTAATTTTACCTAAGAACAATTTAGGTAAGTTGTCAGAGCCTGTCAGTCCCTAATACTGACCATGCGCCACTAGAGATTGGAGATAAACTTACTAAACTGCGCCTTACCAAGGTAGCAGTGCTACTGGGCCTCATGGCCGTACTGGTCATACTGGCCGAACTAGCCAGCTTGGCCAGCTTGGCTGTAGAGGCATTGGGGTGATGGAGTGGAATGGTATGGGATGAGAAGGTATAGGAGGAAAGGGAATGATAAAAGAGCTTGCCCTTTGAAGGGCAAGCTCTTTGGGGGAATTATTTGAAGTCGCGACCCATGGCTTTTTCTTCGTAGATGTTTTCGATAATGTAACGCTCGTAAGAGTAATGAGGGGATGGGCTACGACGATACTTTACGAGATCACGGGTGCGCTCTGAGTAGGTAATAGAGTTAGTAAACATAACAAAAGGTACTCGATTACCATTTTTAGTAATGACAAAGCCTGCTAAGTTGGAGACATTTTGTAAAGTGCCTGTTTTGGCCATAACATGCTCTTTTAATGGCTCGTTAAAGGTAGAGGCACGCCATTGTAGTGTTCCTGATTTACCAGATACAGGTAACAGCTCAATAATGCCTAAAGTATCATTGTGCTGATTAATATAGTCTAGGATTTCCAGCATAGTGTCAGGACTCATTAAGTTATGAGGTGACAAGCCAGAACCGTCAACAATATAAGAGCTACCTAAATCAATTTTGGCATATTGGCTCAAGATAGAGCGCATAGCTCTATTGGCTCGATAGTAGGTGGCTGGTAAATTAAAGTATTCAGCAGCAATGTTTTTAGCAATGGCATCAGCATACAGATTATTGGACTTTTGGAGCATGTACTCAACTAAATCACGCATCTTTGGGGAGGTGCGCTGAGCAATGGTCACAGTGTCTGACTCTGGAGTATGGCTGATCTTTACCTCGCCTGAAACAGAGATATTAAGACGCTTTAAGAGCATATTAGTCCAATCAAGACCCCATCTTTGAGCATCGGAAATAGCTAAAGATAAAGGCCATGGCTTATTATTCTTGCTATTAGAGCTTGCTGGAATACAGCCAGTTAAATGATATTTGTTATCGATAAAGAGATTAGCCTCTAAGATACAGTCGCCACCATAATCACTCTCTTCAACGGCAATAACATCAGAGTACAGTTCAATTGGCACGCCAGCTGGTACTAAAGGAGCTGCATGAGTACCAGGGCCATCTGACTTTAACTGGGCAAAGGTGCAGTTACGATTGAGAATGATAGGAGCGGATGGGGCGGTAAAGCAAGATGGTAAATCATCCCATGACCAGCCATTAGCACGGCTAGGGCCGCCAAAACGGCTGACATCTAAAATGACATTACCATTAATACGACGTACTCCATGCTTTTGGAGCACAGCTAATAAGCTTTGGTAATGATCTACTCTTAAGGTTGGATCGCCAGTAAATTTAACAATGACATCAGAGTGTAAAGTGCCTGAGGAATCAACGTTTAATTTGTTATTCTTGGCAATAGCTTTACCTTGAACCTCAAGCTTAGTAACCAATTCATAATCACCGCCTAAATAAAGCATCGCAGCTAAAGCAGTAACCATCTTTTGAGTTGATGCTGGATGGAAAAACAAGCTATTGTTTTTTCCGTAAGTTTTAGTGCTATTTGGCAGTTTATAAGCAATGCCCACCTGAGCACCCTCAAGAGGGGTAGAAGTGGCTGGGATGGCCTGGGCCGATAGCGAAGTAGTTAATAGTGCTGTAGCACATATAAATGAGGTTAAAAGCTTGCGCACCATAATAATTCCCAAAAGATCAGCCCCGAGGGGCTGAAATAAAGATATAAATATAGCAAGTCCTGATCTTGTAACAACTTCTTACAAGCATCCCTCAATTTTGACTAAATTAACATAGGCTTGAGATAGGGATAATTAACTTTTGACTAGCTTATTTGCAACAATTGTCCTACAACAGGCTCATTATTATAGCGATTATCAGCTCCTTAATACTATGGTTAGTTTGATACAGAACTAAATTAATCATTACCTCAAGCTATAATTAGTTGCACTTATACCAGCCAGACTTAACTACCCATTCTTTTCCTTTTTCATCTTCAGAAATAAGACCTTGCTTAGGCACTGTATCACCTTTAAGGTCAATAAAAGTATGGCCACCTTTTTTCCAGCTAATATGAAGATATTTGCTATCTTGATTTACATATGGCTCATAGCCATCTTTTATCAGAGGAAGAATTTGAGCGCCTGTTGTAATCTCAGCGGTTAGTTTGTAGCCATGAGAGTAGGTATTGTCTTTTTTCTTATAAGCGGCGCAAATTTTTATCTCATCACCATAACTAGGCAAAACAAGCGCAACAGACATTGTAAGAGCCAAAACTTTAAGTAAATACTTCATAGTGGTGTCCAAATGTTTACATTGACTAAATTACTACTCAACTAATATGCCGATAAATAAATCTAGCTTATTTATTTGCGGGGCTTAAAAGCTTAAAAGCCTGAAAGCGGGAAAGCTTAAAAGCTTGGTTTTAGTAGTTGAGCACAGAGATATATCCTCGATAGAGGCTGGAGCTTAGTTGAAAGCTACCTGTAGGTGATACCAAAGCCATTGTTCTGGGCTTATTTGGTAGTTTTACATTATATCTTGTTAAGTATTTTGTGTGGCTTGATAGGGCGATTTAATTTTGCGTCTTACCATATCCTAGGCAATGATTCTTTTTTGATTTTTGATAGATTTTTAATTAACAGTGCTAAGCTTTAATGCCTTGTTTTATTAGCTTATAATTATCTTGCATGGATGCAAAGATTTCATATGTCAGGATTGGTCAATGACAAAGTCAAAGGCCATCATTTATGATTAAGAAAGTTTCCTTGATGATTATAATCAAGGGGCTTTGAATTGTCTTAGATTTAAATTTAGCAAAATATTGACCTTCTTTTTAGCTTTAAGCCAAGTTTGGTTAGTTAACGTGGTGCCTAGTGTCTATATAGTAGGTCTTGCAAGATAGCTTTGAGGTTTTTATGGTTATTGAGCCAAAAGTTCGTGGTTTTATTTGTGTAACAACTCATCCTGCTGGCTGTGAGGCAAATGTTAAGCAACAAATCGACTATGTAAAGTCTCAACCAAAATTAGATAATGGCCCTAAGAAAGTTTTAGTGATCGGCGCATCAACTGGTTATGGCTTAGCTTCTCGTATTAATGCTGCCTTTGGTTCTGGTGCAGCTACTTTAGGTGTTTTCTTTGAAAAGCCAGGTACTGAAAAGCGTCCAGGTAGCGCAGGTTGGTACAACACCGCAGCTTTTACCAAGTTTGCTAAGGCCGAGGGTCTTTATGCACGTAACATCAATGGCGATGCTTTCTCTGATGAGTGCCGTGCTAAGGCTATTGAGATTATTAAAGAAGATCTAGGTGAGATTGATTTAGTTGTTTATTCTTTAGCTTCTCCTGTACGTAAAGTTCCTTCTACTGGTGAAGTAGTTCGTTCTTGCTTAAAGCCAATTGGCAAGCCATATGTATCTACTGCTATTGATACAAACAAGGACACTATTATTGAGGCTACTGTTGAGCCAGCTACTGAAGAGGAAGTTCAAAATACTGTAACCGTAATGGGCGGTCAGGATTGGGAACTTTGGATGAAGGCCTTATCTGAGGCTGGTGTATTAGCTAAGGGCTGCAAGACTGTAGCTTATAGCTATATTGGTACTGAAATTACTTGGCCTATTTACTGGCACGGTGCACTTGGTAAGGCTAAGGAAGACTTAGATCGTGCCGCCTGTGCTATTCGTACTTCATTAGCTAATCTTGATGGTGATGCTCGTGTAGCTGTATTGAAGTCTGTTGTTACCCAGGCCTCTGCTGCTATTCCTGTAATGCCTTTATACATTGCTTTATGTTTCAGAGTAATGCGTGAGCAAGGTATCCATGAGAGCGTAATTGAGCACATTACCCGTATGTTTAACAGTGCTCTTTACGGCATGAAGGCTCCAGAGCTTGATGCTGAGGGTCGTATCCGTATGGATAGCTGGGAGTTACGTGATAGTGTTCAGCTCAAGTGCAAGGACTTATGGGCTAAGGTTACTACTGAGAATCTTAAGGAAATTACTGATTACGAAGAGTACAAGCACGAGTTCTTACAGTTATTCGGCTTTGAGGTAGATGGTGTTGATTACCAAGCTGATGTTAACCCTGTAGCTGATTTTGACTGTGTTAATCTTTGCTAGTAATTTAGCTTAGTTAAATATTTAGATAAGGGCAAGTTTTAGCTAAAACTTGCCCTTGCTTTTTTGGGGCAATTAATACTTAAGACTTAAATGCCTTATAATATGGTTTTTTCTAACATGTAGAGCTTAAGAGTTAAACTCTATTATGTTTGTTGTTTGTTAGTAGAATTGGTTGTGTCCTTATATAGGAGAACTTTTTAACATGTCAGCACAAATTATTGATGGCAAGTCTGTAGCAAAGCAATTACGTTTATCTTTAAAAGAGCAAGTAGATGCCAAGATTGCACAAGGCTTGCGTGCTCCTGGTTTAGCAGTAATTTTAGTTGGTGCTGATCCTGCCTCTGAGGTTTATGTTCGTAACAAGCGTAAGGCTTGTGAAGAGGTGGGCATTAAGAGCTTTTCTTATGATTTACCAGCTACTACTAGCCAAGAAGAGCTTGAGAACTTAATTGAAGAGTGTAACAACAATCCAGAAATCGACGGCATTTTAGTGCAATTCCCTTTACCAAAGGGCTTAGATGAGCGTCGTGTGATTGAGAAAATTGCCTCTTCTAAAGATGTTGATGGTTTCCACCCATACAATGTTGGCCGCTTAGCTCAGCGTATTCCTGTGCTACGTGCTTGTACTCCAAAGGGTGTTATGACCTTATTAAAGAGTATTAATGCTGACTTATTAGGTATTAATGCTGTTATTGTCGGTGCCTCTAATCTCGTTGGTCGTCCTATGGCCTTAGAGTTATTACTAGAGGGTGCTACTGTAACTGTAACTCACCGCTTTACCAAGGATTTAGAGCATTTTGTTCGCCAAGCTGATTTATTAATTGTTGCTTGTGGTAAGCCAAAGTTAGTTCCAGGTGAGTGGGTAAAGGATGGTGCTATCGTAATTGATGTGGGTATTAACCGCTTAGAAGATGGTTCTTTATGCGGTGATGTAGGCTATGAAGAAGCTTGCAAGCACGCCTCTTTCATTACTCCAGTTCCAGGTGGTGTAGGCCCTATGACCGTAGCTACTTTAATGGAAAACACCATTCAAGCCTATGAAAGCCACCTTAAGGCCTAAATTTTAAGCTTTTAACTAAGCGCAAGCACCTGCGCAATAGGTAAGCACTGGCAAGGCCAGTGCTTGCCCCTGCGCTAGCGCTGCTGCGCAAGCAGCTGCGGAGCTGCTCTAAGAAAAAACTGCCATATATGTTTAGGTATATGGCAGTTTTTTTGTATAAAGAAAGATGTTCTAATGCTTAGATGAAGGAGATATTGGCAAAAATATTTTCACTAAGTTAGCAAAATAGCAGTTAAACATGATTTTTTAGTACTTTCTAATGATATGCTAAGAGCCATACATTATTATCTACTAAAATAAGATGCTCAATATTAATCCTTAAATTTGTGAATCTTACATTATAATAGTTGCAATTTTGCTCCTGATTTTTAGGAGTAGCTATCATAGCAATTTTAGTTAATTAACTTTGGGCTTGTTTTCAACTTGACTCTAGATTTAATTTCAAAAAAATCCTTTCTTTTAGCTGATTGCAAAGAACAAGAAGGTTGATAAATGATCTTACTATTCCTTAGTGTATGGGCAATTGTGATTGCTCTTAATGAGGTGTTATTTGCAGCTCAGCCTTTTTCTATGACCAGCATAGCCGCTGCTATGCCTCATACCTTAATGTTTTCAGTAGTGCTCTCAGCTGCTGTTTATATTGCTAAAAAGCGTATCATTGATGCTGTTCATAAGGGACGACCTATTGATAAGCGCTTTGTAGCCGAGCTTACCCCTGAGGTGGGGCATCAGTTAAATACTATGCGTCGTAAGCTTGAGGCTATGGATGGTGATAGCACTCCAGGTAATAAAGTTAAAGGAAAGCAAAAGGGACGACATTTTCCTAGCGATAGTGAGTTAGCTAAGGCTAACAAAGATAAAAACCGTCGCAATAAGGAAAAGTTTGATCGCTTGCATGATAATGCTCAAGCCTCGCTAAGAAGTGAGCAGTTACGTAAACAAAAAGAAGAGGCTACGGCTCAGGCTCGCTCTAAAGCGGTAAAACAAGCTACTAGAGAAGATTTGTTTGAGCAAAAAACTCACAGTGCCTCAGCAGAAAAGCAAAATGATCACTCTTTAGTAGTAGGTGATCCTAATGACTTTGTAAAAGAAGCCCATGCTCAAATGATGGAGCAGGCTCAGTCACGTATTGAAGCGGCCCAACGTAAACGCAAAGAACATGAATTAGAAGTACAAAGACAAAATGCTCCAAGCCTAGATGAAAATCGTGCCCGCTTAGCTAAAGAAAAAGAATTACAAAAAGAACGCCGTGAGGCTCAAATTAAGGCTTTAGGTGCTTTATCTCAAGAGGAAAAAGCCGCAGAAGATGCTCGTCGTGCTTATGAAGCTCAAATGAGAGCTCAAGAGCAAGAAAAAGCTGCTGCTGCTGCTCGAGCTGAGGCTTTAGCCCGTGCAGAGGCTGCTGCCCGTGCCGAGGCCGAGGCCAAGGCCAAAGCTAGAGAAATGGCTAAAGCTCGTGCCGAAGCTGAGGCTAGAGATAAGTTGGAAGCTGAGCAGCGTGCTATGGCTAAAGTGCGTGAACTGGCCGCAGCTAAAGCTCGTGCTAGTGCTGCTGCTAAGGCCCGTGAGCACGAAATGCGTATGAAGATTGAGCAAGAGGCTAAGCTTAAAGCGGCCCAAGAGGAAAAAGCTCGTAAGGCAGCTATTGCTCGTTCTCAGCAAAAACTTCAAGAAGAGTCCCTTAAAAAGGCTAGCAAAGTGGAAGTTGCTGCTTCTAATAAAGCCTCACATCAAATGGACTTTGAAATTGCTAATGAGCAGAGCAAAAAGAAGCATAGTGTTGAGTTAGCTGCGGCTGAGAAAAAAGCAGAAGCTGGCGGTTTAGAGTATGTTGATCAACTAGAGATCCCTAAAGGTGGTTTAGATACCTCTTCTTTAAAGCCTTATCAAATGCCAAAGCGTGGAGCAGGCTTAGATACTTCAGCTTTAAAGAAAGCCCAACTTAGTCGTGCTGATAAGGCTAAGGGTGCTGTTACTCCTGCCATTAGTAAGCTTGCAAGTAGTAGAGCTACTTTAAGTAATGCTACTTTAACTAAGAGTGGTATGACTAACAAAAATAATGTAAGTCATCAAACTCAAGCTAAGGCTATGTCAGCAGTTTTAAATAATGATACCAATCTTGATCGTGGCGATGTACAAACTTTAGAGTTATCTAATTATCAGGCTAATGCTAGAGCTCGTGCTTTATCTCGTGCTCAAAGTAACAAGGCCAGTGCTCAATCTATGGCTCAAGCTAATGCTAATAATAAGGCCCATGCTCAAAATACCGCAGATAATGAGCTTACTAAGCATAATGGCTCTGCCTCAGGCCCTGTCAATCGCCGCTCAGCAGGCGCTCAGGCCCCATCTCATGGCCAGAACCATGGAATGGGCGCAGCCCATGGCGCTGCAAAGGCCATGGGCCAGGCCCAAGCTATGGGTCAGGCTCAGGCTAATGCCAAAAATGCTTTAGGTGCTAAAGGCCCTATAGGTATTGGTACTACTGTAGCTGGTATGCCACATAACTATATAGGTTCACAAAATGCACCTGTGCGTCAGGTGGTAACTACCTCTAATAAGGTACAAGCTCGCCCTCAGGGAGATAATTTACCTAAAACTGCACCATCTAACCCATTATCTAATATTCAAACAGCTCCTATTATCAAGGCCCGTGGTAGTGTAGCTGCGCAAAATAGAGATAAATTATTTGCAGGTTCCGTAAATGATCCTAGTGGAGCTCCTGTAGGCACTACTATGAATGCTCCAATGGCTCAGGTGGTAAACACCCCTATGGATATACCAGAGGGAGATAGTAGCTCTGCTCCAAGTAAAACAGATTTAATTCATGCTCAGGCTAATGCTAATGCTTATATGAAGATGCAGACTCAAACCGCACCACTGACAAGAAAGAATAAGCATAATCGTACTAGACCAAGCCAAATGCTGCAATCTAACGAAGTGGTTTAGCCCTACAAGCATCCCTCGTGTAGCTTGTAGTTCCCATAGCTGCCTTAAGGCAGCTATAGCAGACTATGGCAGCTGATAGCTGCTAATAGCTGCTGTGCGGCGTGGATTGGGTTTGAGCTGAGTTTGCCTTTGAGCTAATGGGTTAGCTAAGGGGGCAGCATTTTGGGGGTTGGTTAGTAGGTATAAAAAAAAGCGCCACGATGGCGCTTTTTTTTTAAATATTATGTAAATATTTTAAGCCTTTTTGCGAGTGGTCTTTTTAGTCTCGCTCTTGGCTGGGGCTTTGGTTTCAGTAGCCTCTGGTGCAGGAGCTGCTACAGTTGGCTGCTTACCCTCAAGCTTCTCTTCAAGATAGTGAATGGATACACCGCCCTTAATTTCGTTTTCGTCATTTAAGAGATCTTTGTGAAGAGGAATATTGGTTCTAATGCCCTCAATGATCATCTCATCTAAAGCTTGGCGAGCACGAGCCATAGCTAATTCACGAGTATCATCATGAACAATTAACTTACCTATTAGTGAGTCATAGTGAGGTGGCACGCTATAAGACTCGTAAATATGAGAGTCCCAACGAACACCTGGACCACCAGGAATATGTAGACGCTTGATTAAGCCTGGGCTTGGAATAAAGGTCTTAGGATCTTCGGCGTTGATACGGCACTCAAAAGCATGGCCACGGAGCTTAATATCCTTTTGCTCAAAAGATAATTGCTCGCCAGCACATACTGAAATCATTTCACGTACTAAATCAATACCAGTGATCATTTCAGTAATTGGGTGCTCAACCTGAATACGGGTATTAACCTCAATAAAGAAGAATTGGCCATTTTCATATAAGAACTCGAAAGTACCAGCACCACGATAGCCGATATCAATACAAGCCTTAACGCAAGACATACCAATAGTCTCACGCTCTTTTTGAGTAATAAATGGAGCAGGGGCTTCTTCTAAAACCTTTTGGTTACGACGCTGCATGGAGCAGTCACGCTCACCTAAGTAGCAGGCATGGCCACGGCCATCGGAAATAACTTGGAACTCAATATGACGAGGGTTTTCCAAGAACTTTTCCATGTAAACAGCTGGATTGTTGAAGAACATATCAGCTTCACGACGGGTAAGGCTAATAGCTTCGCCAAGCTCTTTTTCGCTACGAACAACACGCATGCCACGGCCACCGCCGCCGCCTGCTGCTTTAATAATAATTGGGTAACCAATCTTCTTAGCGATTTTCTTGTTTTCTTCAAGATTATCGCCTAAAGCGCCCTCAGAGCCTGGTACGCAAGGTACGCCTGCTTTGATCATGGCACGCTTGGCTGAAACCTTATCACCTAAAAGGCGAATAGTGTCAGCATTAGGGCCAATGAATATAAAGCCTGACTTTTCAACCATCTCGGCAAAGTCAGCGTTCTCTGATAAGAATCCATAACCTGGGTGGATTGCAGAGGCCCCAGTTGCCTCGGCAGCAGCAATGATGCGTGGGATGTTAAGGTAGGAGTCCTTGGCTGATGCAGGGCCGATACAAATGGACTCATCAGCGAGTTTTACGTGCATAAGATCGCGGTCTGCACTGGAGTGTACAGCTACTGTCTTAAGGCCAAGCTGGCGGCATGCACGAAGTACACGTAAAGCAATTTCGCCACGGTTGGCAATTAGCACCTTTTCAATTTGCATACTAACTTATTTTCCCAGAAAAAAATGATTACCAAACCTGCTATAAAGCAAAAGAGCCTAAATTTATTTCAGTAAAAGAGATAGGCAAATAAAAGATGAGAGGTTTGGTCGGGGAACTTACTCAATTTAATTTTACAGAGCCTAAATAAACTGTTATTTAGGCTCTTGATGCAGATGAGCAAGTTGATTAAGTTTTAGATCTAAATCTTATTCAAACTCGAAGATTGGCTGATCAAACTCAACGGTAGTACCATTTTCAACTAAGATCTTCTTAATGGTACCAGAGCGGTCAGCGGTGATTTGATTCATCATCTTCATAGCTTCAACTATGCACAAGGTATCGCCTTGGTTTACAGTAGAGCCAACTTCAACAAATGGGGCGCTAGTTGGGCTTGCAGAGCGATAGAAAGTACCGACCATAGTAGAACGCATGATCTTGGAATCATCAACAGCAGGGGCGGCAGCTGGAGTAGCCTCGGCTGGGGCTGCTTGGGCTACAGGGGCGGCGGCTACTGGAGCAGCGGCCATTGGAGCTACAGGAGCAGGGGCAGCAACTACGGTTTGAACAGCTGGTGCAACCACAGTAGACTGGCGAGAAATACGTAGTTCTTCCTCACCTTGCTTTAAATTGATTTCAGCGACATCTGAGTTAGAGACGAGGTCAATCAATTTAGCGATCTTGTGAATGTCAATTTGCATTTAGATTCCCGAATAAAACACGCAAGGATATATACTTCTATCTAAGTAGCTTTACAAAGCTTATTAGCTTATACAACCTAGAGCGATATAGCTTGCATTTAAGAAGTAGTCACTAAGAGCAACCAAAGTGTTCTTTAGTATTATGAAAATACAAAGAACATTAAAACTAGATTTAACCTAAATGCATTAAGCTTAAAGCTAGCAGGGCTATGGGCTTAATGCCGAAGCTAAATTGATTTAGCTTGGTTTAAACATATAAAGGGTTAAATTTAACTTTAATTGATAATTTTGTATAAAAGCAAAGCATTGCATTTTAAAACTTAATTGCTTAAATACAAGATCAATCTTACTTAAAAAGAGCAAAAAAAGCCTACTTTGCTAAAACAAAGTTGCAAATTGCTTTTTTATGTAAGTAAAGATTGCTACTAGTTTCTAAGTTAAAGCTGCTAAACAGCAAACAAGAGCAGGGCTTTATTGGAAAATAGGCTAAAACCTATTAAATCAATAAAGATGCCTTGCATAATTATGCTTGTTGAGACTGTAAGTATTTAACAGCCTTCTGTAAAGCAAAGTAATAACCATCAAGTCCAAATCCTACAATCACTCCCATGGCTTTAGCGGATAGATAAGAGTGATGGCGGAAAGACTCACGTGCATGCACATTAGAAATATGAATCTCAATAAATGGAATTGAGACTGATCCTAAAGCGTCTAAAATAGCAACGCTAGTATGAGTATATGCGCCTGCATTAATTAAAATGAAATCTGTATTGCCATAAGCTTGCTGAATCTTATCAACAATGGCACCTTCACTATTAGATTGAAAATGCTCTAAAGAAACACCAAGCTCAGCGCTTTGCTTTTGGAGGTTGCAAACCAAGGACTCAAGATTGTCACTACCATAGACCTTGGGCTCACGTATACCTAAAAAGTTGAGATTAGGGCCATTAATGACCAATACTTTAAAAGTAGCCAAAGTTTTTTCTCCAATAGTCAAAATTGCACTGATTTTACCAACAAATGCCGCTTTTGTTTTAAATTTTCTGGATTTTTTAGCTTTTTTCCATGAAAAATGAAAGAAAAATCACAATCACATGATCTTATGTAGCCACTATACCTATCAAAGTAATGACAAGCTATTGGTAAATAGTTTGATTGCTAAGCTTGGATTTAAAACCAAGGTGTTAGCAAGTTTGACTTAATTTATAAGAAAAAGTGCACTTACGCATTGTTAAGATGTGATGTATATCACAATATTCTGGCAATACTAGATAGCTATTATGGATAGATCACATATTAGTCAGCTAAGGCTTGCACTTATGAAAAAGATAATTTTATTAAGTGCAAATTTGGTGCTTTTTCGGCTATCCTTGCTTGTATTATGCTAGAATGGTGACCCGAATTTGTTAGTAATTTTCCTTTCTAATAGTACTCACTTCTTCGGTACCTAGCGCCTGCTTAATTTTAGGTAGTTTTATAAGATTTTTTAGTCCGTTTAGCAACTTGCGGACTTTAAAGGCCTAAAGAGTGTTTTCGCTCTTGGGCAAATTGTAGATCATATATGATGCTACAAGCTTGTGTCTTATAGTTTATCTTCTATAAGAGCAGGTAGTTGGAAAACTCGTCAGTATTCAATTAATTGTTATGGGCTTGCCCGTAGCGTGCACTTCAGGAGATGCCAAGGTTAGTAATTGGTTAACACCACTTTACTAGTCGAGGCAAAAAACACTTACTATGATGATTAATACTTCCAAGTCTATTGCTCAGTACGATCCAGAACTTTTCAGCGCCATGTCTGCTGAGAACAACCGTCAAGAAGATCATATCGAGCTCATCGCTTCTGAGAACTACGCCAGCCGCTGTGTCATGGAGGCACAAGGCTCTCAATTAACCAACAAGTACGCTGAGGGTTACCCAGGCAAGCGTTACTATGGTGGTTGTGAGTACGTTGATGAGGTTGAGCGTTTAGCTATTGATCGTGCTTGCAAGCTCTTCCACTGTGACTATGCAAACGTACAGCCACACGCAGGTTCCCAAGCTAACTGCGCCGCTTACATGGCTTTATGTAACCCAGGTGACACCATTTTAGGCTTATCTTTAGCTGCTGGTGGTCACTTAACTCACGGTGCTTCTGTAAGCTTCTCTGGTAAGGTTTATAACTCTGTTCAATACGGTGTTAACGAGGCTGGTGAGCTTGATTATGAGGATATCCGTGCTAAGGCTTTAGAGGTTAAGCCAAAGGTTTTAGTAGCTGGCTTCTCTGCTTACTCTGGCATCGTTGATTGGAAGAAGATGCGTGAGATTGCCGATGAGGTTGGTGCTTACTTAATGGTTGATATGGCTCACGTTGCAGGCTTAATTGCTGCTGGCGTATACCCAAGCCCAATTGACTATGCTCACGTAGTTACCTCTACCACCCACAAGTCCTTAGGTGGCCCACGTTCTGGCTTTATCTTATCTAACTGCCACGACGAAGCTTTATACAAGAAGTTAAATTCTGCTATCTTCCCAGGCTCTCAGGGCGGCCCATTAATGCACGTTATCGCTGCTAAGGCTGTAGTATTCAAGGAGGCTATGGAGCCTTGGTTCGTTGATTACCAAAAGCAAGTAGTTGCTAATGCTAAGGTAATGTGCGATGTAGTTATGGAGCGTGGTTACAAGGTAGTATCTGGCGGTACCCACAATCACTTATTCTTATTAGACTTCATCGGTTTAGAGATGACTGGTAAGGATGCTGAGGCTGCTTTAGGTAAGGCTAACATCACTGTTAACAAGAACTCTGTTCCTGGCGACCCACGTAGCCCATTCATCACCTCTGGCTTACGTTTAGGCACCCCAGCTTGCACCCGTCGTGGTTTCAAGGAGAACGAGGTTCGTGAGCTTGCTAACATCATTTGTGATGTGCTTGATAACTACCAAAATGAGGAAGTTATTGCTCAGGCTCGTGCTAAGGTACAAGCTTTATGCGCTAAGTTCCCTGTATATAAAGACTAATAATATAGTTTTGCTTGCTTAATTTATCTTTAAGCCTTTAAATAATGAGCTACGTCAAAAGCTTTAAAGCAATTTGAGGTAGCTCATTATTTTTTGGCTAAGATAGACATTTATGGCCATAGATTAGGAACTCTGTAATTAGCTTGCTAAGCATATAATAAGTATTGCTAGTAAGTTAATCTGGGCTCTTAGCAGGCCAATTAATGGTTGTTTTAAGAGCAAGGGCTAACAATTAGATGATGTAGCCAGTTCTTTTATGGCTGCGTAAACAGTCGCAAACAAAGGGCACGTCGAGCCCGTCAGGCGAGCATGTCGAGCAGGTCAGACGGGCACGTCGAGTGCGTCGCTCTGGCTGGCAGGTCGGGCACGCAAGGCTCGTTAGGCACAATGGGCACAGAGGTCAACATGAACAAAGAAAAGCATAGTGATTCATACTATTTAAAGATGGCTTTAGCTGAGGCTAAGAAAGGCCGCTATACCACCTCACCAAATCCAGCCGTGGGCTGCGTTATTGTGCGCAATAATAAGATCTTAGGCATGGGCTTCCATCATTGTGCAGGTCAGCCTCATGCTGAGGTTATGGCTTTAAGAGCTGCCAATTACGAGGTTGAAGGTGCAACTTGCTATGTCACTTTAGAGCCTTGTTCTCATTATGGTCGTACTCCTCCTTGTGCTCAGGCTTTAATCGATGCCAAAGTAAAAAAGGTAGTTATTGGCTCTACTGATCCTAATCCTAAGGTAGCAGGTAAAGGCATTAAAATGCTACTGGATGCCCATATTGATGTGGTTAAAGCAACAGGCAAGCTCAATAAAGAGTGCCTCAAACTCAATCGTGCTTTCTTTAAATCTATTACCACTAATCGTCCTTTTACCATTTTAAAATATGGTATGAGCTTGGATGGCAAAGTTGCTTTATCAAGCAATGAGTCTAAATGGATTACTAACGATCAATGTCGTGCTGATGTCCAGCGTTTAAGATTATGGTCAGATGCTGTGATCACCTCTTATAAGACAGTATTAAGTGATAATCCAAAACTTAATGTACGTCTTGAGGATTTACCAATTAAGCTCTTAACTGGCCTTGATACCACTTTAATTAAGCAGCCTATCAAGGTAATTTTAGACTCCAAGGCTACACTCTTGCCTAATAAGCAATTGAGTGATCTTGATCCTTTTGCTATTTTCACCACAGGTGAAAACTACATTGTAGTAGGCTCCAATGACGTAGCTAAGAGCAATGATGGAGCTAAAGCTGAAAAAGCCCCAACTTCCAAAAAGAAGAAAAAGGCAAAGGCAGAGGAC
>Scrappy_p2__coassemble_1341_pt1 | contig 12756 bp, 7 predicted proteins | sample Scrappy_p2__metabat2_low_PE_025 | metagenome-assembled genome bin Scrappy_p2
GAGCAAGATGCAGCGCTTGAGCTGGCGTTCAAGCAAGCGCAAGAGCCAGCGCTAGCTCGTGCGCTAGCGCTGGTACTTGAGTTTTGCTCGTCTAGGTTAAGCAATGTTTGTAGCTGGTCTGTGAAGCTGGCAAGCGGAAAATTCTGGTTGTAAATGCGCTCACGTTTAGCTGTGCTTTTGCATAAAAAAGAGGCTTCTTGCAAATTACCTACAGCATTATTAGATAGCTCATGGCTTTGGTTGATATCATCAAGAGAGGTACATTGCACCATGTACTTAAGATTAACGATATCGTCGTTATATTCAGGGATGGAAGGGGCAATAAATTCAGGAATAAATTGCTCGTTGACCTCACTTTCACTAAGGTTAAGACCTGATTTTGCAATGAGACTTTCACAAGAACAAATATCTAAAGCTTCTTTTTGTGGCCCTAAGGTAGGAGCGCTAAATGATTGTCCATACAGCTTAGCTAAGGCTTTAGCATTATTGAGATCAAAGGTGCTATTAGTATTATTGGCTAGTACAAAGCGCTCAAAATTAGGTACAAAGAAGTTTTCGGTAGCAAAAAGCTGATAAATATCACTTACAAGCTGATAAATACCATTAGTATCAGCTTGTGCCACCACATCATGAGTAAAGTCCTCTAAGAGCGCTACTTTTTCAGGATTGATTAAACAGCTTAGTTCTTCCTTTAGCAGTAAAGCTAATTCATCAGCATTGCTATAGTGCAGGCTATAAGCTTGAGTTTGGACAATTAAATACAAAATAATAAGCTTAATTTTGCTCTTAGGGGCTTGCTTAAAATGTTGCTCCCATTGCTTGCAATATATGCATTGGTTAACAAAGTTTAAATTCTCAAAAGCTCCGATATAGTTTTTTCCCATCAGATATTCAATACGGCAGTCTTCTAAGGCATTAACCATTTCTTGCAAAATAGGATTAGTAATGGTGCCAAATACTTTGAAGTCACTATAGTGAATATGTCCTGCCTCATGTGTCATCAGGCCATATAACAAGCGCTCTGATATGCCATCAAGCTGCTCTAATCGTGGTAAAACAATGGTATCTTGGGTGCTATAAGCTAAGTTGGAGGCAAATTTAACATTTACTCCCAGTTTACGAGCATAGTTAGAGGCAATTTCTTCAATAGTTTTTAAATAAGACATAGCTGCACCATTAAAGCCACTTTAGTATTGATAACTTAAAAGTAGGCTTGTAAATGCATCAAACAAGCCTCTACTCTTTTTTCTATCTGGCCATTGTAAAAAGGAGGTGGGAGCTGGATTGGGAGCACGCTATAGTTGATATTAAAAGTATAGGTATGAAATTGGCGAGCGCAGCCTGATGTAATAAGGCTTGGTAGGTGTTTTTATAAAAAAATGTCTAGTAGATCACGTTTTGCTTAATTGGATTATTTTTGGCCTAGATAAGCGCAAATCAAAGGTTAACTAGCTTATGTGCTTAAGCAGATATATAGAATAGTATGAATATTAGTCTAAGGAACTAAGTAAGGTTTAGACACTATCTAAATTGTTCAACGTATGACCTGTGTCAGCTTGCTAAGCTTAGCTATTAGATTAATTGTGCTAAAATTCATGCAAAGAACACTTACAGCTAGGTAAGGCTGTAGTTTGGTTTTGCTTATCAAAATAGAGCAAAGGTATTTGCTTGCTATGGCCGTACAATTAAACCCATTTAAACGTTTCTCCTATAGAGAGCAGGTCTCACGTTCGCTTTCTTGGGGGCATTACTTTATCTTTATCAATATACTGCTAAGCTGTTTTTTAGGCTTTGGCTATGTATATGCCGCCCCACCATCACCAAACTTTTTAAGTTTTGTTTACCTGGTTTTGACCTGCTTGGGCCACATGAGTTTTTTAACTATTGTGGTCTTTTTGGTGATCTTCTTTCCCCTGGCTTTTATTGGCAATTTTAGATATTACCGAGTATTGGCAGTAATTTTAGCTGTGGTCTGCCATGCTGTAGTCTTGTTTGATCTCAAGATTTATTTAATGGTTAAAGTGCACTTGAGTTATACGGCCATTAACCTCATTTTGCGCGAGTTAAATTTTGATACAGGACTAAATTACAATTTCCTCTTCATAGCTGTGCCTATTGTTGCTGGTCTTGAGTATGCTTTTGCCAAGATTACTACTCATTCTTTGTATAAGGCCCATCATCCAAAATTAGTAAAATCTATTTTATTAATTCTTGGTGCTTGTTTTATTAGCTCGCATTTAATACATATTTGGGCTGATGCTTACAAGTATGACCGTATTACTTTATTACGCTCAACCTTCCCAGCTCATTATCCAATGACAGCTAAGTCATTTTTGAGCTCTCATGGTTGGCTTAGTGAAGACGAGCTTAATTACGAATCTGTTACCAAAGGTGAGTACATTCGCTATCCATTATCAGCTATTAATATTGATGATAGTGCTAAAGCTCAGAACTTATTAGTTATTACTATCAATCGCTTTTCTTATGGCGATATGAGTAGTGAAAATACTCCTAAATTGTTAGCTCTTAAAGATGAGGGTCAAAGTTTCGAGGAGCATTATTTACTCTATCCTAATGAGCTTGATAATGTGTTTTCTTTAAATTATGGCTTGCCGCTGCAATACCGTCGTGCCTTGTTCTCATCTAATATCTTGCCTGTTACTGTAGATGAAATGTATCGCCAAGATTATGTACGACGTATTTTAGTTAGTGACAAGCAAGGCTTAGAAGCTCTTAGCCCTAATGATGATACGGCTAATCCTTTAGTAAAGAAAAACGCTTATTATCGTAATTTGCTGAACAACTCTACCTTGAGAGCTCCACAATTAAGCGTTAATCATAATGCTAAAGAGATGTTTATTAATGCTTTAGAGCAGATCCATTCTTATAGCGTGCAAGATCCAAGGCCATTTGCTATGACTTTGGTAGTAAATGACTTGCGTAAAGAGGAGTCTTTCTTCCAAGATTGTTTACCTGTTAAAGATAATGTCTTAACTGAGGAAACTTTAACTACTAAAGATGAGCTTTTGCATGATATTAATGTGATTGACCCTGTAGTCTTGCCCAAGGAACAAGAGCCAAAAGTGCTTAAAGATACTAATAAGCACCTAAGCTCTAACGATGCTATTGTTGATCGTTATGGCGCTTGGTTTGAAAATGCTCAATGTCAGCTTCCTTCTTATTCAGAGGATAATTACTTATTTGCAGGCGATGCACAAATTCGCTCTATGCTTATTTATGAGCACAATCTACGCTATGTAGATGCCATGTTAGGAACCTTTATTGAGGCTTTAGAGGATAGTGGGCTGTTAAAAAATACCACTGTAGTGATAACCTCAACCGAGGGTAATAGCTTACTTAAGAGTGGTAATCAGCGCTTTGATCGGGTAGTACAACATGTACCAATGATCGTGCTGTGGCCAGATGAGCAAAGAAAGGCTCGCAATAACGAGATCTTATCTTCTCATATTGATATTTTTGCTACTGTAGCTCAGGATGTAGTAAGTATTACTACTCCTTCTGGTAACTATACTTTAGGCTTAAATTTAAAGAATTTAGGTGAAAGAGAGTTCTTGATAGTAGATAACTCTCAAATGCTGATTTTAGTGGGTAAAGATGATAATGTAATCTATTCTCAAGATGGCGAGTCTTATGTAGAAAGTCATAGCGAGCGTTTGCAAGTACGGCCAAATTTAGAGAATTTGATTGAGGCTACCCGCGATCTTAACCGTTTCTTACGATAGTAATATAGGATTTAAACTAAAAATGTATTTAACTCAGGAAAACTTTGAGCAGACTTTAAAGTCCTCCATGCAAAAGCCATTATTTTGCTTATTCTTTGACCAAGACCCATCTTGTGATAGTGCTAAAACAGCTTTAACCTCTGCTATTTCTGATACTAATGAGTATGTTTCTTTAGTCATGTGCGATCTGCAAGATCGCATGGTGCAAGTTTTTGCTAGTCAAATACAATTACGTACTGTTCCTACCTTAGTAGTTATTGATCAGGGTATGCCTGCTGCTCTGTTAGAGGGTCAGGATATCATCACTAATTTACAAGAGACTTTAAATCAATTTATTCCAAGTGCAGGCGATCTCTTAATGAGAGAGGCACTACAAGCTGAGGCCTCTGGTGATTTATCAGTAGCTGTAGCTAAAGCTAGTGAGGCCTTTAATCTTGATAACTCTAATTTAAGCTATCGCTTTATTTATGCTCGTATGCTCATTGGCGTTAAGAATACTAAGGCTGCCCATGAGTTATTAGATAATTTAGGTCGTGAGGAGAAACAATCTCCAGAGTACCAGCAGTTAATTTCTGCTCTTACCTTAGCAGAGCAGGCTCAAAACTCTCCAGAGCTTTTAGAGTTACAAGCTAAGTTTGAGCAAGATGACTCTGATGAAAATGCGGTAGCCTATGCTATTGCCCTTGCTGATGCTGGTAAGAAAGAAGAGGCTTTAAATATTCTCTTTGCTAAGCTTAAGATTAGTTTAGCTAAAGAAGAGGTTAAAAAGACCTTTATGGATATTTTAAGCACCATGGATGGCGATCCAAACCAAAGCGCCTTCCGTCGTAAGCTCTATACCATTATGTATTAATAGGCTAAAACTTTGCTAAAAAGAAGCCCGTATTACTTATTAAGTATTACGGGCTTTTATTTTTCTTACCAGCGCCCGCTCCAGCGCTAGCTTAGAAGCTAGCACAGGCTCAGGCGCTAGGCTGGCGCTTGCGCCTCAGCTGCGCCCAGAGGCGCTGCTTTTATGGCTTAGACCTTGCGCTAAATTCTTTGTTCGTCTGGGTGGCTGGGCTCGGCATTTGGCCAACCTACAATCAGAGTTTTAACAAAGGTTGCTAAAGGAATAGCAAAGAATACGCCCCAAAAGCCCCATAAATTACCAAAGATTAAAATAGCAGCCAAAATAGAAAAAGCATCTAAATTCATGGCTTTAGAAAAGAGCATAGGGGTTAGGACATTACTGTCTAATAATTGAATAATGGTGTAGATGATTAGTACCCAAATTAAAGTGCTAGAAAAGCCAAATTGGAAGATAGCAACCATCACTACAGGTACAGCAATAATCACAGCACCTACATAAGGTATCACTACTGATAAGCCTACACCTACGCCTAATAACAGAGCGTAATTCATATCCAAAAGCATAAAGGCTAAAGTATTAGCTATAGCAATAATGGTAATATGCATGAGCTTGCCTCTAATGTAGCCTGCAATTTGAGCATGCATGCTTGGCCAGAACTTTCTCATTAATTGTTGATTATTAGGCAAAATAAAGATCTTAGCTCTATTTTGTAGTAGTTCTTTGTTATAGAGCATTAAGAAAGTAAAAATAGGCACAATCAGAGCATAGACTAACCAAGTAAAGGCATTAACTACTGATGGCATTAATTGAGTGCGCATCACATCAGCCATTTTATTAGTAGCAGCCACACGAGCAGATCGAACACTATTTTTAATCAAATTTAAAGTTAACATGCTAGGCAGAGGCTCAGGCATACTTAGCACTACATCATAGAGTTGTTTAGCCAGACGATTATCAAAATCGTTGGCTGTCATAGTAAATTGATTAACATCATTGCTATCTAAGCTAATATTGCCTGCACCATTAATCAAAGTAATATGGTAGTCAGGGCCTTCATTTGAGTCTTTATCGCTAGATGCTGTTGAAGTCTGTTCTTTCTTTTTAGCCTGTTCAATTTCAGCAGCTACCATGGCAGCATTAGCTACAGCCTTAACCATTTGCTCATTAGAGTTCAAATTATGGCTATTATTGTCATTATTAGTAGGGGCTATATAAACAATAGTAGTCTCTCTTTTGGTATTGGCACTTTGTTTATCATCCTCATCCCCATCCCCTGCTTTAGCCTCAGCGATAATCTCAACTGTAGCTCCAGCTTCAGCTTTATCCTCAGCCTTGTCCTTACCTATTTGGCTATCACTCTTGTTACTAGCTAAAGCATCGCCTGCTACGCTGCCTGCGGCGCTGCTAGCTGAGCGGGCGCTATTAGCACTTTCTAAATGTTTGGGATCGTTTTGAGCTAAGGCACCGCCAAGAGAGCCAGTGGCTGATGGTTTATTAATCTTAGGACTGATATTACTCTCATCAAAGACTAGCTCTTTATTGGAGCTGACAGGGGTTGCACCTGTTACTTCATTATGGTTTTTGCTTTTATGTGAGCCATCATCCATGCTAAAAGCCACAATAGAGTTATAAAACTCAGCACCTTGCTTAACTACATTTGGTACTAACCAAATAGTGGTTAAAGTTAGCAAGGAGCTAAAAACCAGCATAACAATGATAGAGCCTATTTTTCTAGAAAGCGCAAAGCGATTTTGCATGGCTACTACAGGCCAGTCTAAGCAAAAGGCAAAGCACAGCGCTACCACAATAGGGCCTACTAGCCACATAAAGTAGTAAACAATAATAAAACTAACAATTAAAACAAGAGCAAACTCAATCGTTCCAGGTTGGGAAAAGTGTCGCTGATACCAGCGTTGTAATAGAGTGAACATGCCTAATGAGAGTTCCTGGCTCTAAAAATTACAGCTTTTGTATAAAAAACTAATGATAAATGAAACAAAATAGCGAATGATAGTCTATCTTACTAACAGCAATATTAATAGTACTTGCTGTAAAAACGGCTTAAATAAAGCCATCTTTAAGCTATCTATCTATATAGCTAGTACAGATCAAAGACTGGTAAAGCTTGTAAGCAGGGCCATAGGCCCATGGAGTCATAGACCATAGGGACTTAGGGGCCGTTGAGCTCTATGGCCTATAGACTATAGCCTTTGGCCATCTGGCCATTTGGCTCTATGGCCATAGCTTGTCATCTTTAAGAGCTTAGTATGTTAGGTGCTGTCTTGTGGCTAAATTATGATTGCTATTATTAAGGGGCGTGCCCCATTAGGGCTGTTGTTGATTTTGCTAAGAAAAAGCTTTGTATAATTAAGACAATGTCTTTGCTTTTAGGCCAGGTGGTGGATTTATGCACAAAGCACTAAGAACATTTAAATCTCTTAAGCTTAAAGTAGTTGCCTTGAGTGTGGCTAGTTGTTTGGGCTTAAGCTCTATTGCTACTAATGCTTATGCCAATTCATATGAGGATATTATGATTCCTCAACTAGGCACAGCTGGTGTAAGAGGTATTAGTGTGCCTAAAGAAATGGCTCTTGGTGATTTCTTTATGCGCAGTGCTAGAGCTTATTTACCTGTTTTAGATGATCCTGTGCTTAATGAGTATGTGACTACTTTAGGTAATAAACTCCTCTCTCATGCTGATAATGTAAACTTTCCTTTTAACTTCTTCGTCGTAAAAGATAGCACTTTAAATGCTTCTGCCTTTTTAGGTGGTAAGGTAGCTATTCATACGGGCTTATTTAAATATGCACAAACTGAAGATGAGTTTGCCTCAGTTATTGCTCATGAAATTTCTCATGTTACTCAAAGACATATTGCCCGCTTTGTAGAAAGTATGGTGGTAGCTAATCAATTGTCCATGGCAGGTTTAATAGGTGCAGTAGTGATGTCTATTGTTAATCCTGCTATAGGTATGGCCGCTGTTTCCACTACCATGGGAGCTCAATTACAAAGCCGTATTAATTTTACGAGAGATAATGAATATGAGGCCGATCGTATCGGCATAGCCCTTTTGTATAAAGCAGGTATGAATCCTTATGGCGCTGTGGATATGTTTAAGCGCCTGCTCTCACAACAGGGTAATATTAATCCTGTATTTACGCTGCTCATAGATCACCCTTTATCTGAGATTCGTGTTGCTGAGGCCCAAACACGTGCTAGCCAATATCCAAGTAGAAAGAATTCCACTAATCCTGATTATGATATGGCTCAGGCTAGAATTTTAGTGCGTTATGAGGGCTTGAGTACCAAGGCTGATTATGAGCAATTATTGGAGGTCTTAAAGCAAAACCTTGATAAGAAGAGCTCTGTTTATATTAACTATGCCTTAGCTTTAGTAAGTTTTGAGTTGGAGCAATATCAAAATGCTTTAGCTTATTTAGATAAATTGCCTAGCACTCTTAACCATAGCTTATTTGTTTTAGACTTAAAAACTGATATCGATTTAAAGCGAGGTCACGCCTCAGCTGCTATTGATCGCTTGCTTGGTCAATATCGCATTATGCCTAACAACCAAGTAGTAGTGGTCAATTTAGCTAGTGCTTATAATGAGACAGCTCAATTTGATAAGGCCATCAAATTGCTAAACAATTATCTTAACAAAAAGCCTAAGGATGTCTTAGCTTTAAGCTTGCTTGAGTATGCCCAAAGTAAAACTAGAGACAAATGCGCTGCTATGCAAACCAGAGGTGAAATTTATGCGCTTAGTGCTGCCTATCAGCAGTCTATTAGTTTATATTCTCAAGCTTTAAGAGAATGCTCTGATATGCTGACCCGTGAACGCATTAAAGCTCGAGTCTCGCAAATTTCGGTACAACGTGCTTTTGATGAATCTTTAATTAATAAATAAGCAAAAGGGGAGTGAGTATATGCTCACTCCCCTTTTGTTAAGCTGTTAGCTTGAGGCTGTAGGCTTTATTACAAGGTACGACCTTGGATTGCAGGGGCATTACGATTAGGTAAGCCTTCGCCTTGGCCAACATCACGAGCATCTTTGATATTGATGCTATAGGCTGGAGTTACATTGTCTGGGTTGATTTGAGAGTTAGGGCGAGCCTTATTGGCAGGGCCTAAATTGCTCATATGTGGTGGACGAATATACTCATTGCCAGTAAAGCTAAAGATCCAAGGAGAAATATACTGGAACTCACCTGAGTGACGCATAGTACCAGAGAGATTATCGGCACTGGAGTTAGTAGCAACTTCCATTACTAACATATTATTGTCATAACCAACAATGCGAATATCGCCATCAAAGCCATAAGTTACAAAGGCTTGTCTAATATGTTGTAAATCTTGGAGGCTCTTAACATTAGCAATACGTAAGCGTACAAAACCCTCACCAGGGCCTAACATATCGATATCTACATTGTTTTGACGTAAGGCTGATGGAGTCTCTTTTTCCTCTAAATTAGATTGATAGGTCATTAGCGCACGTGCAATATCGCCCGCACCTAAGGATGCTACCTCATCCATTAAGCCAGAAATAGAAGACTGGGCTATATTTTCTCCATAGCGATTAAATAAATTCCACTTAAAAGTCATGCCGCTTTCATTAGGAACGCTACTAATTGCTGCGCTAATAAAGAAGTCTGCGCCATAGCGCTCTGAGGCCTTGGTTAGCACTTCATCCTCATGATCAAGAATAGTAGTGACCTTAACCTTATTCATTTCCTCTAAGTCAAAAATAGGGAACATGAGGCGGTATTTGTAATCTGGAGTAGCTGCCATAATAGCCTGAGCAAAGCTAGAGAGATTTTGACCACTAACTACACTCATATTAGTGCCATTGCTTTGGCCATCCAAGCCTACCATCCATACTAATACAGGATTAGATAGACCTTGCCAGGAGGCGGCACCTTGTTTCTTTAAAATAGCCTCAGCCATAGGAAGGCTAAAACGTAAGACTAAATTACCATCAGCATCTGAGGTAAAGCTACGTAAAGCAGGGGCAATCTCATCAATAGTTAGATTGCTAATTTGTCCCATGCCTAAAGTAATACCACTTTCTAAGCTCTTAAAGCCATCTAAAACAGCATTATCAAAAGTAGTTAAAATTGGAACACTGACCTCTTGAATACGCTCAGTAGCATAGCCGCCATTTAATACGCCTAAGGTCTCAGCATTTTCAGGACCTAAATTGTTAGCATTAGCTGCATTGGCATTAGGTGCACTTTGGTTTTCAAAAGTAAACCCAGGCTGGCTATTGTTCATCTGTTCATTAGAGTTAACAGGTGTAAAAGCGCCACGGCCATAGCTGTCATTAGTAGCAGGATAAAGCTGGTCTTTTACATAAGAGCGATTATTGAGCTCTGCCTGACTTGGCTGAGCAATCTGCTCCATTACAGGTGCCTGAGCTGCCTTGGCAGTCTGGGCAGGCTGTGCCTGAGCTATGGCTGGCATAGCCTGAGGCTGAGCCTGGGCCTGAGCCTGAGGCTGTGGTTGAGCCTTAGCTGGGGCGGGCGCTTGAGTAGCAGGTTGTATCTGTGCTTTTTGAGGCTGCTGGGCCATCTCAATGGTGTAGTTGGCTTGCTCTTGATTAACAGAAGTAATTTGATAATTAGTAGGTTGAGCACTTGCTGCAGCGCAAGAGCCAAGCACTAGAGTAAGTGAACTGGCAAGTAGTGTTAACTTATAGTTAAGCATATTAGTGCTTCCTTAATTATTCTCATAAGATAAAAGGTGCTCTATGAGGTCGCTGTAGGGATCAAGTAAACTAATCTAATTACTTGTTTGCAGGCCATAGTGCAAGGCAAGTAAACAATGCTATATGAGCTAATAATAGCATACGAGTAAATTCAACTTTGAATTTTAGGCAATTACAATGCCATTATTATCATGACTTACAGTCCATAATTGCTTTTGAGATTTAAAGATATCAATTTAAAAAGCATTTTTGCTGTTTTTATGTTAAAAAAGCCGATAAGTTTGGCAACTTATGTCTCTATATTGCAATATATCTTGTATAATTAGCCATCAATTTTTTCTTGATGTATTTGAGGCAATGAACATGGCAACCAATTTAACCTACAAAGATGCTGGTGTAGATATTGATGCTGGTGAGGAGTTAGTAGAGCGTATTAAAGGCCCTGTTAAGCGCACAACCCGTCCTGAGGTTATTGGCGGCTTAGGTGGCTTTGGTGCATTAACTCGTATTCCAAAGGGATATACTGAGCCAGTTTTAGTATCAGGAACCGATGGTGTAGGTACTAAGTTACGTCTAGCAATTGATTTAGAGCGCCACAATACTGTGGGTCAAGATCTAGTTGCAATGTGCGTAAATGATTTGATTGTACAAGGTGCTGAGCCACTTTTATTCTTAGATTACTATGCAACAGGTAAGCTTAATGTAGACGTTGCTGCTTCTGTAGTAACTGGTATTGCTAATGGCTGTGAAATGGCTGGCTGCGCTTTAGTAGGTGGTGAGACCGCTGAAATGCCAGGCATGTACGAAGTTGGTGATTACGATTTAGCTGGTTTTAGCGTAGGTGTAGTAGAAGCCTCTAAGATCATCGACGGTTCCAAGGTAAAGGCAGGTGACACTATTGTTGCTATCGCCTCTAGCGGCCCTCACTCTAATGGCTACTCCTTAATTCGTCACATTTTAAAGGTAGCTGAGGTTAAGCCAAACGAGGACAAGTTACCTTCTGGCAAGTCTGTAGCTGACGCAGTTATGGAGCCAACCAGAATCTATGTTAAGCCTTTATTAGAGTTATTAAAGCAAGTAGACGTTCACGCAATGGCTCATATTACTGGTGGTGGTTTCTGGGAGAACATCCCACGTGTATTACCAGCTGATGCTGTTGCTACTATTGATGCCTCTACTTGGCAGTGGCCTGAGATTTTTGAGTTCTTAAAGAACAAGGGCAATGTTTCTACTTACGAAATGTACCGTACCTTTAACTGTGGTGTAGGTATGTTTGTAGTAGTTGATGCCGCTGAGGCCGACAAGTGCGTTGAAGTCTTAAAGGCTCAAGGTGAGAATGCTTGGATTGCTGGTAAGATTGAGACCAAGCCATGCTCTGACGCTAAGCAAGTAAATATCTTAAACATGCAAGACTAAAGAAATTTCCTTATAGTTTTGTATAGTTAGATAAGGGCACAGTCTAGATTAGATTGTGCCTTTATTGTTTGTATATGTGCTATATATACATATAAGAACTTTTAGGAGGTGATCTTATGGCCAAGAACTATAGAAATATCTCTAATACAGCCGAGTTAACCATGGCTTTATATGAAGATGCTCAAGACCTTAAAATTACAGGATCATTAGCTCCTAGTATTTATTACGGCTGTAAAAGTTTTGCACGATTAGTAGTTTGTATTATTCTGCTTTTTATTTCTCTATTTGCTTCTATGTACTATCCTTCCATTATGGTGCCATCAGCCATTATTTGTGGAGGATTGATTGCCTTATTTTGCTTGCCTTTAATCTTTTTATCTCTTGCCCATATTTCAGTTCGTATGGTTAATCGTATCCGTTGTCGCTACAAGACCGTGTCTTATGATGGTGGTACGCAAACTTTAATCATGCAAGCAACTACTCAATATAATGGTACACCTCGTGATTTTCCTACTAAAAGACCATTTATTAAAAAGGGCAAAAGCAAAGGCAAAGATAATCCTTACTCTCGTATCTAAAAATAAGTTTGAGCTAAGAAAATTTAGAGACAATAGGGATAAGATTTTTTATGGCCTTGTCTCTTGAGGGAAGAATTATGCTATTTAAGCGCTCAGACACCAGCAAAAACAGCACCACCACCAGCACTAGCGCTGGCAGCACTGGCAGCACTGGCTGTGCCAGTGCCAGCTCAGGCTGCGCCAGCGTCAGCACTAGCGACGCTAGTTGTGCTAGTAGCGAGCACTGCCACCAAAAGGCCAAGGGTAAGAAACAGCAGTCTAAGACTAGTAAAGATAAGTCTTGTAATAGTAGTGCCTTGGCTAAAGATCGACTGAGCGCTTTAATAAAAAACGATTTGCAAGATGAGCGGGAGCCTGAGAGTGTTGCTGAGCGCTTAAAGGCTGTGCTCAAGGACTCTCCTAGAGCTCGTGCAGAGCAAGAGGCAAAACTGATGGAGCCATCGGTCCAGTCAGATGGGGCTG